>Ga0189291_100042_pt1 | contig 225466 bp, 216 predicted proteins | sample UW1redminimetaG_FD_130331 | JGI IMG/M metagenome (GOLD analysis project Ga0189291, IMG submission 130331) | Marine microbial communities from the Costa Rica Dome - UW179B-red mini metaG | ecosystem: Environmental > Aquatic > Marine > Oceanic > Photic zone | place: Costa Rica: the Eastern... | reverse complement strand
CCGAACTCAGAAGTGAAAGTACTCAGCGCCGATGGTAGTGTGGGGTCTCCCCATGTGAGAGTAGGACATCGTCAGGCATTGAAATAGAGAAAAGGCCACCCCATACGGGGTGGCCTTTTTTTTTGTGCCTGAGATTTGAGCAGCTGCCTGCTGTTCGGAAGCCCCAAAATGGTGCGTTGTTTGCGCCTGCCTGTACACCTTGCATGACTGCATCCTTCTGATTAAATCGTTTAAAAACAGATATCTAATTTAATTGCTGGCCTGTTGATCAATCAGGCCCGAAATTTGCTGCATCACACTGGGGATTGTTGAGATACGTAATATGACGTATTCAACCAATCAAGCGCACCTAAAAGGTGCCTTTTGTTTAATGGACGGTCATAACTGGTGCATAAACGCGATTGCCTGGCGTTCACCCCGCCAGACAGACGGGCCAGCTAACGCACCGTGCACAAAAACGAGGAACAGACATTCAACCATGCACGGTTGAATGATCTTTCGGGAGAATTGCCATGAAACTGATAACAGCAATTATCAAACCCTTTAAAGCCGATGATGTCCGTGAGGCACTCAATGAACTGGGCGTCAGCGGTATGACACTCACTGAAGTCAAAGGGTTTGGACGGCAGAAAGGCCATACGGAGCTTTACCGCGGCGCCGAATACGTTGTTGATTTTCTGCCCAAAACAAAAATTGAAGTAGCCGTTTCTGACGAACGTGTCGAACAGGCAGTAGAAGCAATTTGCAACGCCGCTGGTACCGGCAAGATAGGCGACGGCAAAATCTTTGTCGTCGCACTTGAACAGGTGGTGCGTATCCGCACCGGAGAAACCGGCGATGCCGCGGTGTAAACATCGCCCCTCTAATCTTGGCTTCTGATACGGAATTTATTAATTATGTTTAAATTTAAAACAATAAAATCTGCGACATTCCTGGCACTGGCTATAGGTCTGTTTCCTGCCCTGGCGCTTGCGCAGGATGAGCTCAATGGTGCCAACACAGCATGGATACTGACGGCTACTGCTCTGGTCCTGTTTATGACTGTTCCTGGACTGTCTCTGTTCTATGCAGGTCTGGTACGCAGCAAGAACGTGCTGTCTGTTCTGATGCAATGCTTTTCCATTGCTGCGGTTATTTCAATTCTCTGGTTGTTGTACGGCTACAGTATTGCCTTTGGTCCCGCAGAAGGCGGCTGGTGGGGCGGCCTGAGCAAAGCTTTTTTTGCCGGCGTTGGGGTGGACTCTCTCTGGGGAGATATTCCGGAGCCCTTGTTTGCGGCCTTCCAGATGACGTTTGCGATTATCACTCCCGCTTTGATTGTTGGTGCGTTTGCTGAACGCATGAAGTTTTCCTCGCTTATGCTCTTTGTGATTCTGTGGTCCACTCTGGTCTACTTCCCGGTCTGTCACTGGGTCTGGAACAGCAATGGCTGGTTGTTCCAGATGGGCCTGATCGATTTTGCCGGGGGCACCGTGGTCCATGTGACTGCAGGGGTCGCCGCCGTTGTCATGGCCGTCATGCTGGGCCAGCGTCGCGATTTCCTGACTACCGCCATGATTCCCCATAATCTCACGATGACCATTACCGGGGCAGGCATGCTCTGGGTTGGCTGGTACGGTTTTAATGCTGGTAGCGCGCTGGCGGCAAACGGCAATGCCGGTATGGCGCTGTTGGCCACCCATATGTCGGCAGCTGCGGGTGCACTGACCTGGATGTGTATCGAGTGGATTCGCCATGGCAAACCCAGCGGCCTGGGTGCGGTCACCGGTCTCATCGCAGGCCTGGCCACGATCACGCCGGCAGCGGGTTCCGTCGGACCGGCCGGCGGCATGGTCATTGGCATCATGGGTGGCTTCCTGTGCTTTTTTGCTACCAACTTCCTCAAGCACAAATTGCGCATTGACGACTCCCTGGATGTATTCCCGGTGCACGGTGTCGGCGGTATGCTGGGAACCTTACTGGCGGCTGTATTTGTCTCGCAGGAACTGGGTGTCTTCAGTGGTAATGGTTATGCCGAAGGCATGGCGTTCGGGTCGCAACTGGGTGTTCAGGTCATCGGTATTCTGGCCACTGGCATCTACACGGCGGTAGTGACTGTCATACTGATGAAGGTGGTCGGTGTTGTTACGTCCGGCAACCGGGTTACTAAAGAACAGGAACAAACGGGCCTGGATATCAGTGACCATGACGAGAAGGGATACTCAATGTAAGGCGGTCATGACTGCCCGGCATCGGCCCGGCTGCGAAAGCGGGGCGATGTCGGGCAGCATATCATGGTCGCTGCGACCAACTTGCTGCCACTAAATGGTATGTCCGCAGCGTTGCTGCGGGTTTCGGTAAAGCGGCTATTAATGAGGGCTGCCGTTCAGGGCAGGGGGCTGACGCCGATCAGCGCAACGTGCAATACCATGGCAAAAATCGCCCAGCCAACAACGCCAGTAACCAGCGTGATGATGTCGCCTTTGGCCCTGCCTGTGCGCGTCACACCCTGAGCTCGGTCTCGTCGGCGAAGCACAGCAAAATCAACAATTGCCCAGACCAGAAAGCTGCCAAACAACAGCACGTCAGCCAGTGTGCCATTGGCCAGCAGGTGCGCGAATGCCCAGATCTTGACGGCAGCGAGCATGGGGTGACCAAGTTTAGCCTTGATCCGGTTTTGTGGTACATATGTTGCGGCCAGCAGGATAAACGCTATCAGGGTCAGCGGCATGGCCAGGTGGCGTGCCCATACCGGTGCCGTCCACAGCAAGACCGGTTCCGCGCGTGCAGCACCGTAGCCAACGATAATCAGGATGAAGCCGGTCAGAGAAACCGCCGAGTACAGCAGTTTCCAGGTACCTGCTCCGCGCTTGCGGATCATCCCCTGGCGCCATTCGTCAGCCAGTATGCCGGTAAAATGCATGCCCAGAAAAAGTACCAGTCCCGCAATCAGCAGCGCCATAACCTGTGTTTCCAATAGTTCGATGAATACAGGCAGCAGGATACTCAAGTCGTACCCGCTGTAGCAAGGGGCGTCTGTCTTTTCTGTGGATTTCCAGGGGCGCACATGCTGTTAGCACAAGGCGGTGATATTTAGTATGATGCTGCTTCTTGAGAGAGATGGATAGAACGCATGTCTGAATTGATCACTGCTGGTTTCAATCTTGCCCTCTACGGCATGGGCTTTGTCTTTACCTTCCTGATTTTACTGGTCATTTTGACTACTTGTATGTCGACTCTGGTGCGCCGCTACATGCCATCACCAGCGCCTGTTGTACCGCGGCGCAGTGCTGGCAAAAAGGTGGCAGCAAAACCGCCCGCCGCCAATGCCGATCAGGGGAAACTGGTTGCCGTCATCACCGCAGCCATACGTCAGCACCGTTCCGGCGCCGACAACTAACACACTGCGCCCGCACGTTATTTGCGGGAGAGCTTTTTCGGGGAATCATATTGCGCCGGGCCTGGCCTGCGCAATGAAATAACAAAAAGGGCAAGTGTCCATGAGCGAAAACAACAAGCCGTTAGGCATCACCGACGTCATTCTGCGCGACGCACACCAATCACTGCTGGCAACAAGATTCCGGCTGGACGATATGCTGCCCATTGCCGACAAGCTCGACAAAGTGGGCTTCTGGTCCGTTGAATCCTGGGGCGGCGCGACCTTTGATGCCTGTATCCGCTATCTGGGCGAGGATCCCTGGGAACGTATCCGCAAGCTTAAGGAAGCGATGCCCAACACGCCACAGCAAATGCTGTTCCGTGGCCAGAATATCCTGGGTTATCGTCATTACGCGGATGACATCGTGGATCGATTCGTCGAGCGCGCAGCCGTTAACGGAGTTGATGTGTTCCGGGTATTCGACGCGATGAACGATACCCGCAACCTCGAACGCGCTATCAAAGCCGTGAAAAAGCAGGAGCGCCACGCCCAGGGCACCATGGCCTACACGCTCAGTCCGGTGCATACCATCGATTCATGGTTGAGCATGGCGCGAGAGATCGAAGACATGGGCGCAGACTCATTGTGCATCAAGGACATGGCCGGACTGCTGACGCCCTATACCGCCTACGAATTGATTACCGGCCTGAAGAAGACCATTGCCATACCCGTTCACATGCAGTGCCATGCCACTACCGGGCTGTCGACGGCGACCTATATCAAGGCTGTCGAGGCGGGCATTGATAACCTGGATACAGCAATTTCGTCCATGAGTCTCACTTACGGTCATACGCCGACCGAAACCATGGTCGCCATGCTTGACGGCACTGAACGTGCCACGGGTCTGAACATTGAGTTGCTCGAAGAAATCGCCTCGTACTTCCGAGATATACGCAAAAAATATGCGCGTTTTGAAGGGGCGCTGAAAGGCATTGATTCGCGAATTCTGGTGGCTCAGGTGCCCGGTGGCATGCTGACCAATCTGGAAAATCAATTGCGTGAACAAAAAGCCACTGACCGGCTGGATGAAGTTCTGGAGGAGATTCCCAGGGTGCGCGAGGATCTGGGGTTCATCCCGCTGGTCACGCCCACTTCACAGATTGTCGGCACCCAGGCCGTACTGAATGTGCTCGGCGGTGAACGCTACAAGAATATCACCAAGGAAACTGAAGGTGTCCTCAAGGGCGAATATGGTGCCACCCCGGCACCCGTCAATGCAGAGTTGCGCAAGAAAGTGCTGGCGGGCAAAGAGCCTGTCACCTGCCGTCCTGCCGACCTGTTGACCCCGGAATTCGATCGCCTGAAGGAAGAACTGGCCGGTATTGCCAGTGACAAGGGGTTCACGCTGGAGAACGAGATTGATGACACGCTGACCTACGCGCTATTTCCGCAACCGGCGTTGAAGTTTTTCCAGAACCGTGACAATCCGGATGCCTTCGAGCCGGCACCTGAGGCCGAGCCGGTCAAGCCCGCGTCTGCCCCAGCGCCATCCGCGAAGATTTCGCAGGATGGTGTCTACACCGTTGAGGTTGATGGCAAAAGTTATGTGGTCAAGGTCAGCGCCGGCGGTGACGTCACTGAAATGCAGGAAAAGCCACGGTCTGAACAAGCCAGTCCGGCGCCATCATCGGGCGGCGGCGAGGGCCATGATATCAAGGCCCCGCTATCGGGTAGCGTTTATCGCATTGTGGCCACCGCCGGTTCTGAGGTTGCCGATGGTGACGTGCTGCTGGTACTGGAAGCCATGAAAATGGAGACCGAGATTCGCAGTAATCGCGCGGGTGTGGTGAGTGCGGTCCATGTTGATGAAGGGGAAAGTGTCAACGCAGGCGATGCCCTGGTGACTCTGGAGTAAAACAGCATGGATCAGTTGATTGAACTCTGGCACGCCACCGGTGTGTACCAAATCGAGCCCAAACAGTTTGTCATGATTCTGGTCAGCCTCGGCCTGATTTATCTGGCAATCGCAAGAAAATTTGAACCATTGCTGTTGTTGCCTATTGGCTTTGGCGGCATGCTGGCCAATATCCCGGGGGTCGATATCGCTGTTGGTCAGGGCGTACTGGCGCAATTTTATGCCATCGGCCTGGAAACTGGCATTTTCCCGCTGTTGATCTTTCTGGGCGTTGGCGCGATGACCGATTTCGGGCCTCTGCTCGCCAATCCCAAAACCCTGCTGCTCGGGGCAGCGGCGCAATTCGGTATTTTTGCAACCGTTCTGGGTGCGCTGTTTTTCACCGATCTGGGCTGGTTTGATTTCAGCCTGCAACAGGCCGCGGCCATCGGCATTATCGGCGGTGCGGACGGGCCCACCGCCATCTACGTTGCCGGCATTCTGGCGCCGGAGCTGTTGGGCGCCATTGCCGTGTCTGCCTATTCCTACATGGCACTGGTGCCGCTGATCCAGCCGCCCATCATGCGAGCCCTGACCACGGAAAAGGAGCGACGTATCGAAATGTCTCAGCTCCGGGTGGTGTCGCAGCGCGAGAAGATACTGTTTCCGCTGGTTTTGCTGATACTGGTGGCACTGGTGATACCCAGTGCTGCACCACTGCTGGGGATGTTCTGCTTCGGTAATCTGATGAAGGAATGTGGTGTTGTCGATCGACTGACCAAGACCGCGCAAAATGCCCTGATCAACATTGTCACTATCATGCTGGGGTTGGCGGTCGGTTCCAAGCTCATCGCAGACCAGTTCCTGGTGCCCAGCACACTGGGGGTGCTGGCGCTGGGCATCGTGGCATTCTCGATTGGCACTGCCGCCGGCGTGTTGATGGCCAAGTTGATGAATGTGCTGTCGTCCAGCAAGATCAATCCCCTGATCGGCGCCGCTGGCGTTTCCGCCGTGCCCATGGCGGCGCGCGTTGCCAACCGCCTGGGCACTGAGGCCAATCCCCACAACTTCCTGTTGATGCACGCCATGGGGCCCAATGTTGCCGGTGTGATCGGGTCAGCAGTAGCCGCGGGTGTGCTGATACAACTGGTCGGCTGATGATTGGCTAAACCTGGGCAAGATCGATGCTTGCGCAGGTTTAGCCGCTCATGTCACACTGCAGTCATGTTAAAAGTTTAGTGTCAACTTTGTTGCAACAAACATAACAGAGCCGCCATTTGTGTCATTAAGCCCTATATTCTACGTCCTCGATACCAACGTACTGATTCACGATCCTTCTGCTATCTGGAATTTTGACGAGCATCAGGTCGTCATTCCCATGACGGTGCTGGAAGAGCTCGACAACCTGAAAAGTGGACGTGGCGCCGTTGCCGCCGACTGTCGACAGGCCATCCGCGAGATCGACCGCATTCTGGGCAAGGCGACGCCCGTTGATGTCGAGCAGGGCGTGCCCATCGATCGTGGCAAGCATCTGCCGAGCCTGGGCACCCTGTCGGTGCTGATGACCGAAACTCCCCAGATTCACCGCATGCTGCCCGAGCACCTGAACGACAACAAGATTCTCAATGCTGTTGCGCTGCTCAAGCAACAGCATCCTTCCCATCATGTGGCGCTGGTGACCAAAGACATCAACATGCGTCTCAAAGCCCGAGCGTGCGGTATTGATGCGGAGGACTACCAGACCGACCAGCTGCTGAGTGATATCGCGGAGCTCAATAAAGGTTATATTGATTTTGGCGACAGTTTCTGGGATCGCATCAGCGCTGTGGAGACCGAACAGACTCACAGCGGCGACACTTTTCATCAGATACCGCGCAATGCGATTGCCCAGGAGGTCTACCCGAACCAGTTCTTTTTTGATGCCGCCGGGTTTCTGGGCCGGGTATCACGCCTGACCGACACCCATATCATTCTTCGTCATCTTGACCGGGATCGCCTGATGCAGCGCGAGACCTGGGGGTTGCAACCTCGCGACATCTATCAGGCCATGGCCATGGACCTATTGCTGGATCCGGACGTCCATCTGGTGAACCTGACCGGCTCTGCCGGGTCAGGTAAAACAATTCTGGCGCTGGCAGCCGCTATCGAAATGACACTGGATACCAAGCTTTTCCGACGCATCATTGCTACACGGAGCACGCAGGGCCTGGACGAAGATATCGGTTTTCTGCCGGGTACCGAAGCGGAGAAAATGGAGCCGTGGCTGGGCGCAATCACAGACAATCTGGAAGCGCTGCACTGGGATGATGAGAATGCGGCCGGCAGTATTGACTACGTGCTGGCCAAGGTGCCGCTGCAGTTCAAATCTCTGAACTATATCCGCGGACGCAGCTTCCAGCACAGCCTGATATTGATCGATGAATCACAGAACCTGACGCCGCATCAGATCAAGACCATCGTCACACGCGCCGGTACCGGTTCCAAAGTGGTATGTCTGGGGAATCTCGCACAGATCGACACGCCCTACCTGAGCCCGACCAGTTCCGGGTTGACCTATTTGACGGAGCGCTTCAAGAATTTTTCGCTGGGTGGCAACCTGCAGCTGCAGGGCGTGCCACGCTCGGAGCTGGCCGCCTATGCTGAAGAGCATCTCTGATCAGTCGCTGTCGACCAATTGATTCATGGTGTGCGAAGGATTGTCTGAACAGGGCTTGCCTATCTGGTGAGCGGGCACGCCTACCACCGTGGTGTGTGGTGGTACATCCCTGAGTACAACACTGCCGGCGCCGACCTTGGCACTGCGTCCCACTTCGATATTGCCCAACACTTTGGCCCCGGCAGAAATCAGCACGCCTGAGCGAATTTTGGGGTGTCTGTCACCCTGTTCATTGCCGGTGCCGCCCAGTGTGACAGATTGCATGATGGACACATCGTCTTCAATGACGGTTGTCTCACCGATGACGATGCCGGTGGCATGATCAAACATGATGCCTTTGCCCATCACGCAGGCCGGATGAATATCAACACCAAATACCTCAGAATTACGGCTTTGCAGATATAGCGCCAGATCCCGGCGCCCTTTGTTCCACAGGAAATGCGCCACCCGATGGACCTGGATGGACTGATATCCTTTCAGGTACAGGATGACGGGCAGAAAGGCACTGGTGGCGGCATCGCGGTCATAAACTGCCTGAATATCGCAGGCAGCGTAGTCGACTATACCCGGCGACTCCTTGAAGGCGGTATCGATCAGTTCACGAATGGCGACGGCAGACATCACGTAGTTGGCAAGTTTGTGTGCAAGCAGGTAGCTCAGTGCTGAACTCAGGCTTTTGTGGTTCAACACGCAGGCATAGACGTAACTGGCCATTAATGGTTCTCGGGCAATCAGTTCTCGAGCTTCCTGCTGGAGTTGTTCCCAAATATTGTCCGGCATGGTGACTCCTGTGACGTCTGGTGTGGCGGCTGGATCAGCAAAAGCCGGATTATATCGCAGGAAGAGCCTTATGACACGGTGGCATCGGTGGTGGCCGATGCAGACAGGACATGGCGCATTTCGATGCTGATACAGTGGTCAGCGTCGGCTGCCAGCAGTGCTTTGCGCATGATGGTGTTGGCAATTCTGGGGATGCCGCCGCTGGCGTGCCACACTGCGTCAACCAGACCCTCGTCCAACAGCATGGCAGGGTTGGCACCAGCCCGGCGCAGGCGCTCAGCGAGATAACCCTTAATCTGCTCCCGGTTAAACGGCTGGATCTGATAGTTGTCTGTTCGCAGGTCAGCCAGAGGTTTTAAGGCTGTGCTGTGCAGGCGCTGCTCCAGCTCCGGTTGCGCGAACAGTACCGCCTGCGCACCACCCGCATCGGTATTGCTGTCGGGCAACAGCCAGCGCGTCAGGCGAGTCAGGAATTCGTCTGGCAAGGCCTGCGCCTCATCCAGTAGCAATACGGTGCGGCGCTGGTCAGGCGCATGCCGAAACAGCTCATCTTCAACAGAGTCGTCAAAATCATGGTGCGGATAGGGCAGGTACAGCGCCCGATACCGGCGTTTATGGGCTTTCAGGCTGTTCAGCAGTTTGCGGCAGAGTACGGTTTTACCCAGGCCCGGTTCGGCGATGACGGTCTGCAGCGGGGATCCATCGGCGATGGCCAGCACCAGATCGTTGAAAATCTGCTGGCAGCCATGTCCATCCCAGAACAGGCGCTGGTCGGGCGTGTCGCTGAATGGCGCAAATTTGAACGTTAATGTCTCGTGTTTCATGGAGCTGGCTGAGGCCTGAAGAATCAGCTGTCAGGCTAATTCACTCAGGTGTGCATTTCAAGCGCTGAACATTGAATCCGGCGCTAATGTTTCGCCGGATCTTGCCGTTATTAGTTCCATAATAAGATAACGCCGGCGCAGCTGGCAGGCTAAGACCATTCAACGCAGGGACCTGACATGTTCAGCAAATTTACCATCCGTACCCGTATCGGACTCATTGTCTTCATCAGTGTGATTGCCATTATTGGCTTGAGCGTAACGCTGCTTATGCAGGCGCGTGAACGTTTTATGGATCAGCTGCGCGAAGGCAGTGTCAACCAGGTACAGATGATTCGCGAAGCATTGAGTGGCCTCAACGAACAGGTTCGCGCGGGCACCATGACTGATGCTGAAGCCAAGCGCCTGGGTCGTTTCATGATCAACAATACCATGGTCAATGAACGCAATTACCTGCTGCTTTACCATCGTCTGGGGCAGATTCTCGCTCACCCGCTGAGAGATGTGGACAGTGCGCTGGATACAGACGCGCAAGTCAGACAGGCCATTGCGGATGCCAGCACCACTGAAGAAGAACGGTTGCGGGACCTGGGTTATCGCGAACCGACGCCGACCATGACACAGATCATCGAGCGCTATACCGGCAGTGACTACACCGGTTTTGCTGAATATCTCTATTTCCCGGAGCCGCTGTTCGGGCATCGGTTCCTGACCTTTACTGACGATCCGCTGGCGCATCCTGAGGCGGAAGTAAAAACGGTCTACGCCGAGTTGTTTGAGCCTTGGGGCTGGGTCATTATCCATGGCCTGTACGAAGACGATATTCGTGCCGAGTTTAATGCCTGGGCGATGAGTTCGGCGGCTATCATCTTTGTCATATTGCTGATGCTGGTTGCCATAGCCTACTTCCTGTCTGCCTCGATCACTCAGCCGCTCAGCAAGGCGCAAGCCTACATGCAGGATATTGCGCAGGGGTCAGGTGATCTCAGCCGCCGGCTCGCAGAGGACGGCAATGATGAACTTTCCCAGTTGGGGGGCAGCTTCAATACCTTTGTCGGCAAGCTGGCAGATATCATCCGCCAGGTATTGTCGACCAACGCCGAGGTCACGGGCAAATCCGCACAGTTCTCCGACATGATTCAGCGTACTGCGGGTCGCTCGGCTGCACAGCTGGAAGAGACCGAGCTGCTGGCCTCGTCAACAACGGAGCTGTCATCCTCTCTGGCGGATGTTGCCGATGGTGCGCAGGCCAGTGTCACCGCCGCCAGCGAGGCCAACGGCGCCACGCAGAAGGCGACATCGGCCGTGTCCAGTACCCGGTCGTCGGTGGAAAAGCTGTCGGGATCGCTGACCTCCATTCAGCTGAAAGTGCACGATATGCGCGACCACAATGAAAAGGTACATTCGGTACTCGAAGTCATTGAAGGCATCGCGGAACAAACCAATCTGTTGGCGCTGAATGCCGCCATCGAGGCGGCAAGAGCCGGTGAACAGGGTCGCGGTTTTGCGGTGGTGGCCGATGAGGTGAGAAGTCTGGCACAGAAAACACAGGCGTCGACCCTGGAAATCAACACCATCATCCAGAACCTGCAGGACAATACCGCACAGATCGTCACTGCCATGGATCAGGGCGTCAATCTGTCCAAAGAGTGTGTCGGATCCGCCAATTCTGCCAATGAGCTATTGGACTCGGTATTGGCATCGGTGTCGCTGATTTCCGAACGCAGTCGTGATATCGCCAGCGCGGTCAAGCAGCAGTCGGAAGTGACCGAGGGCATCGCCAAGAGCAGTGTCAAGATTGCCGCAGATGGCCGTCTGAATACTGAGGACTACCTCAAGTGCAAACAGTACCATGAAGAAATCGACCGGTTGTTGAGTGCTCTGGATGGCCTGGTAAACCAGTTCAAGTTGGGCGCTGCGGGGCGCTGATGTCCCGCATCACTCAAGGATTGGCGATCACGATCTGTCGGCTGGCTCCGCGTTGACGCTCCCCGGCGCCACTGACCACTTCCAGCGCCAGTTGATAGCGGCCATTGTCGAGCGTGGTGGTGTCCAGCACAAACTCAAAGCCCACTCTGGGTGAGCCGGGGTCATCATGGGCCTGGCGTATTTCAACCACGTCTTCACGGACGATGGCGCGCTGCACATCACCGACGATGTCGCCATCAAGCAGTATCCGTACCCGGCTGACGCCAAGGCCGTGATTGATTGCCCAGCCACTGAAGACATAGCTGCCGCTGATGGTGTCACCTGCGGCGGGACGGTCCAGCCATAGATGACTCGGCCTGGGGCAGGTGGCCGCCGGGCTCTCGGCAGATGGCTGAATGTTGCTGCCCTGGTAAAAGCTGAATATTTTGTCACCCTGGTAAAGGAACAGCTGGTCCAGTAATGTCAGTTCTTCGAACAGAGTGCAGGCACGATCCATGACGGCGAGTTTTTCGTTGATGTCGAGGGTACTGTCCTCGGTGACAAAGAGAGCCGTTTCACCAGACAACTGGCGCAGGCCGGTTTCGTCCTTCTGCCAGATGGCGTATTGTGCATAGCGCCCGTCACGAACCGTTTTGTCTTCATCTATGGTGTAGGTGCTTGCCATGGGCATGGCAAAGCCAATCTGCGCACTGGTGTAGTAGTTATCGGTGACGATCAGGCCATCGGCCGGCAGGTCATACTGTTTCTGCAGGGACTCGATGTGTTCGGTCAGGGGGTGCCAGCCGGCCATCTTGTTGGACAGTACGCCGGTGCCCAAAACCGACTGCAGTTGCTGGTTGAAACCCTGGGAACCAATGCCAACAAACAACAGAAGCGTGCCCACCAGGCCAGTGGCCGGGATTGCCCTCACCATCAGCCGGCTGCGGTTGCCGGTGTAACGGGCGCGCAGCCAGCTGTGCAAAGACGACAGGGCCTGAGGAACATAGACCAGCAGCGGTACATAACCCGACAGCGGCCAGTGTAGCGTTGTGCGCGTGGTATCGCTCCAGGGTGCGAGAATCAGGTAGACGCCGAGATTGGTCGCGGCAAAGGCAGCAATCAATCCGGCCCGGGTGTCGCCTGACCGGGCCTTTTTCAGCAGTGTCCACAGGGTCAGCCACAACAGCGCATACAGCAATGGCGTCACGATGATGCCCTGAATTACCGGATGCAACAGCCCCTCAAGCTGGAACTGCCACGGATGCCTGCTGAGCAGGTGATAGTCCAGGCCGCTGAGGTCGTAAACCAGATTAAAACTGAGTGCCGGATACAGGCCGGCTGCCGCGATCAGGCCCGCCAGCCAGAGCTTGCTGCTGCGCCAGTAGTGCCAGTGGCTGCGGCTGGTAATCATGAATATCAGCGCCGCCAGTACATACAGGGAAAACCGGTAATGCGTACTGAGGCCCAGCGCTGCAGCGACGCCGGCCATCAGCCACCAGTGCCAGGTCCCGAGACGCGTCGCGCGTTCCAGGCAGCCGATAAACAGCAGGCCCCAGAATATCAGCGGCACATCCGGCACGGCGAGCAGGCCCAGAAAAGCTGCCATGGGCAGGCAAAAAGTGAGAGTGGCTGACCACATGGCCTGCCGGCGGCCAAGCAGAGGCAGGGTCAGCCAGTAGATCAATGCCGGCACGCTGCAACCCATTAACAGAAAAACAGACCGGACAGCGATGGCGTGATGCCCGAACAGTTCCGCGCCGGTGCCTGCCAGCATCGCCGCCATAAACGGCAGGTCACTATACGCCAGTGCCGGATATTGCCAGGCCTGCCAATAGAATATTTCGTCGCTGTACAGCTCCAGGCGTGCCGCCAGGAAAATCTTCACCGCAGTGACCAGTACAGCCAGGACGGCAAAGGCGACAACGGGGCTGGTTAATCTGCTGGATCTGATACCGGTCATGGGTTTGCTCAAGTCAGTCGTGTTTGTTGATCGGCATTATAAGAATGGTCGTCAGGAAGTAAAACGAAAACGCTCGCACAAAGGGTAGAGGTAGGGCGCTTATCCGTGTTCTAATCCGTACATTCGAGTTTTTGTGAAGAGCGCATGTACGCCTGTATTGATCTTGGTTCCAACAGTTTTCACCTCTTGATTGCCCGATGGCACGAGGGCAGCTACGACATCGTCGAGCGCTTCAGTGACAAGGTGCAGCTGGGTGAGGGTCTGGTGGAAGGCGGCAATATCACCCAGCAGGCCTTCGATCGCGGATTGAAATGCCTGGAAACATTCCGTCAGGCGCTGGCGCGCTACCCCATCGAAAAGAGCTGGGCCGTGGGTACAAACGCCTTGCGTACGGCCGGCAATGCCGCTCAATTCCTGCGCAAAGCCCGCGAACAAGGTTTTATCATTGACGTGGTGCCTGGTCTGGAAGAAGCCGCTTTGGTGTATGCGGGCGTCATCTCGTCATTGCCCGATGATAATATCTCCCGTCTGGTCATTGATATCGGTGGTGGCAGTACCGAGCTGGTGGTAGGCGCCGGTCCGAAACGACTGCAATCTCACAGTATGGCGATTGGCTGCATCAGCTGGCGTGACACCTGGTTCACAAACCCGCCACAGACAGAGTCGGCTTTGTCGCAGTGCCTGGACGACGCAGCGCAGGCAGCGGCCGGTGTCTTTGCCGGTGTGGCGGAGGAGCTGACCAGGACGCCGTGGCAAGAGGTCTATGCATCCTCCGGCACCGCCAAGATGCTCAGTGCGGTATGCGGGCATAAGAGCCAGCAGCAACGGCCCACGCCAGGTGTGACGCTGGCAACGCTGCAGGCGCTGAAAGTCGATGTCATGCGGACGGTTCTGGAGCCGGGTTTTTCGTTGCCCGGCCTGAAGAACAGTCGGCGGGAGTTGATTCTGCCCGGCTGGGCTGTGTTGCACGGCTTCATGACCGCGTGTCAGGTCAACGATCTGAATTTCAGCCCTTCAGCATTGCGCGAAGGCATGCTGCACTACCTGGCTCAGGCGTCAGCTAAAGGCGAGTCGCCGTTGCATGCGTTGCGAGCGCATTGAGCAGCAGCGTCTGCACACCCTCGGCCGGATCCTCGGCGTCTGCCACAATTTTCCGATAGGTGCCATCCGCCAGCAGCTCCCAGCTTTGTTGCCGGTCTGCCAGGTACATCTCCAGCTCCTCCAGAATTCGCATTGCGCCTTTCTTTTTAAGTATCGGAAAAGCAATTTCAATGCGTTGTTGCAGATTTCTTTCCATCCAGTCGGCACTGGAGCAATACATGGGTGTGGCGCTGTTGGCAAAATAGTAAACGCGGGAGTGCTCAAGAAAGCGGCCAATGACCGAGACCACGCGAATATTGTCGGACACCCCAGGTACGCCCGGTTTCAGGCAGCAAATGCCACGCACGATCAGATCAATTTTGACACCTGACTGGGATGCGCAGTAGAGCTCGCGAATAACAGTCGGGTCCGTCAGCGAGTTTATCTTGGCGATTATCCGTGCCGGTTTGCCTTCCAGCGCCGCCTGCTTTTCCTGCTGTATAAGCTGGATCAGGCCCTTCATCAGGCGGAATGGTGCGTGCAGAATCACTTCCGGCGATATCTTTTTACCCATACCGGTAATCTGCTGGAACACCTTGTGGATATCCGAACACACCACATCATCACAGGTCATGAGGCTGTAATCGGTGTACAGCAGTGAATTCTTGCGGTGGTAATTGCCGGTGCCCATGTGCGCATAACGTTTCAGTCGACCGTTTTCCCGGCGCACAATCAGCAACATCTTGGCGTGGGTCTTGTAGCCCATGACGCCGTACACCACGACCGCGCCAGCTTCCTGCAGGATACTGGCGAACTGGATATTTTCCTCTTCATCAAAGCGTGCACGCAATTCAATGACAACCGTCACTTCCTTGCCGTTGCGGGCTGCCTCCGCCAGCGCCTCAACCAACTCTGAGGATTCATTGGTCCGGTAAAGTGTCTGTTTGATGGAAATGACCCCAGGATCTCTGGCCGCCTGGCGGGCCCAGTCAATAATCGGGATGAAAGACTGGAACGGATGCAGTAGCAACTGGTCTTCGCGGTTCACCGCGGTAAAGATGCAGTTGCCTTCCTCCAGCGCAGCAGGTGTGCCCGGCGAGAACGGAGGGAAGCGCAGCTCCGGCCGGTTAACCATGGCTGTTAAAGCCATCAGTCGCTGCAGATTGACGGGCCCGTCCAGGCGGAACAGCTCTTCTTCCGTCAAATTGAAACGCTCAAGCAAAAAGTCGGTCAGTTCCGGGGGGCACCCGGCACCTACCTCCAGTTTGGCGGCGGCACCGAAGCGGCGCAGATGCAGTTCACCCTGCAGGGCGCTGGCGACATCTTCCACTTCGACATTGCTCATTTCCAGGTCAGAGTTACGGGTTACCCGGAACTGATGGCATTCCTTGACCCGCATGCCGGGGAAAAACTCCTCAACATGGGCATGAATGACGGACGACAGGAAAATGAAATTGTCACCTTCAGCGATAATGTGGGTCGGGACTTTGATCAGTCTTGGCAGTGCTCTGGGTGCGGGCACAATGGCCAGGCCGCTGTCTCGACCAAACGCATCCTTACCCTCCAGTGACAGGATAAAGTTCAGGCTTTTGTTGACCAGTCGCGGAAACGGATGTGCCGGGTCCAGGCCTAATGGACTGATAACGGGCAGCACTTCATTGCGGAAATAATCCTGTGTCCAGGCGACCAGGTTTTCGTCCCATTCATGGCGGTACAGAAAGCGGATATTCTGTTCGGCCATGGCTGGCAATAATTCTTCATTCAGGATGCGATACTGTTCCTGCAGGGCGAGTCTCACCTGTCGATGCAATTCGCTCAGCACTTCCTGTGGATATTGCCCATCGGCACCTGGGCGCTGTCGGCCAAAACCCAGCTGCTTTTTCAGGCCGGAGACCCGGATCTCGTAAAACTCGTCAAGATTGGAGCTGAAAATCAGCAAGAACATCAATCGTTCCAGCAAAGGATGCTGCTGGTTCTTGGCCTGTTCCAGTACGCGAAGATTGAACTGCATATAACTCAGTTCGCGGTTCAGATAGTACTGGCTGTCTCCCAGATCTATATCGGCTGCCACGGCGGGACAGCCCGTCGACTCGGCTTCGGGGGTTGTGTCTGTCGTTGCGACCATGGATGGCTTACTGCTGCTCATTGCTCTTACCTTGACCCGCGAGATCCGGTATTCTATCCCAGCTGGGTGCTGATTACATGGCTTTCAGTATGACAGTTTTTTGAATCCGCTGGCGGCAGTTCAGGGCGCAGCCCGGCATCTGACTGGATTGTCATCTTTCTGTCATATAATATCGTTATTGTACTGATGCCGGAGACTATGCTCCGCAACAAGCCCGCAAGGAATCCTTTGATATGAAAACAGATGCAGGTGTTCACGGCCACCATATTTCCCAACAGTTCAATCAGGAACTGGAAGAGATAAAGAGCAGCATGCTCGAAATGGGTGGGCTGGTTGAACATCAACTTGGCGACGCGCTGGCAGCACTGATTTCCGCTGACAGTGAGCTGGGTCGGACGGTTCGTGCCAATGACGACGCCGTAAACGACATGGAACTCAATATTGATGAGGCCTGTAACCGCATCCTGGCACGCCGGCAACCGGCCGCCAGCGACCTGCGCCTGGTACTGGGCATCATCAAGGCAACCAATGACCTTGAGCGCATCGGCGATGAAGCGGCCAAAATCGCCCGTCTGGCGATTGAGCTAGCTGAACAGGGCGACTCCTCCAAAGGGTATGTAGAAATTCGCCATATCGGTGAGCGTGTCCGTCACATGGTCAACATGGCACTGGATGCCTTTGCCCGCTATGATGCCGAAGCCGCGATTGCCGTGGCCCGGGAAGACGTCAGCGTTGATCTGGAGTATGGCACTGCCATGCGCGAGATGATCACCTTCATGATCGAAGATCCGCGCAGTATCACCCGCGTACTGAATGTGATCTGGGCCTTACGTTCGCTCGAGCGAGTCGGCGATCATGCCAAGAACATAGCTGAGCATGTTGTCTATATGGTGATGGGCGCCGATGTTCGCCACGTCGGACTTTCCGGTATGGAAGAACAGGTGAAAGCGGAACTTAAACAGTAGTATCCTCAGAGCACTCCCTGATGCCACTCGCAACTGGTTCAGGATTACTCTGCTCTGGGGCGCTCCGCTGCCTGTGCAGCCGTCAGTACCCGGTCAGCAGGCAACAGGCAGCTGAACTGACTGCCTTGCCCGACCTTGCTGCGAATCTCCAGTCGGCCCCCGTGGCGCGCCAACACGTGTTTGACGATGGCCAGTCCCAGTCCGGTGCCCCCGGTATCGGTGGAGCGGCTTTCATCCACCCGGTAAAAGCGCTCTGTCAGCCTGGGTATGTGATGGGCCTCGATGCCGGGGCCATTGTCCGACACCGAAATTTTCAGACCCTCAGCGCTGTTGCTGGCTGACAGCTCGATGGTGCCGCCTGCCTGCGTATACTTGGCGGCGTTGATGGCGAGATTGGAAATGGCACTGTAAAGCTCGTTAATATTGCCTCTGATGTAGATGTCAGGGTCGCATTCAAGCCGAAAGCTCTGATTCTTGTCTTGCGACACCTGTTCGGCATCCTGTTTGATCTCCCGCAGCAGAGACTGCAACTGCACCGCAGAGAGCTGCTTGGACGCTGAGCGGGTCTCCAGTTGCGACAGGGTCAGCAGATCGCGAATGATGTTTTCCATGCGCTGCGACTGTTGGTACATTTGCTCGATCGGGCGGCTCCAGCGTGACGGAATATTCTGCCTGTCATCCTGCATGGTCTCCAGGTAGCCGGTGATAACGGTGATGGGCGTGCGCAGTTCATGGGAGACATTGCCAACAAAGTCTTTTCTCATCATTTCCAGACGGTGAAGCTGGGATATATCGCGCACCAGCATCAATCGTTCGCCTTCGCCGAAACTGGTGATCTGGAACTCCAGCATCAGTGACGGGTTCACGGGAGAGCTGAGTTTAAGAGGGCTATTGAAAAAACCCTTGCTGTAGTAGTCGATAAACTGCGGCTCGCGTATCAGGTTGGTGACCGGTTGATTGCGGTCTTTCGGGCTCTGGAAGCCAAGCAGGCGGGAGGCTGCCGGATTCCACCATTCAAGTCCGTTCCTGCTGCTGATCATGACAACGGCCATCTCCAGCGCAGCTGTCGACTCCTGTGCCTTGTCGATGATACTGCGCAGATGGGTCAGCGCGTCACGTTCGCGTCGCTGCAGCAAATAGATACCATCAAACACATAACCCCAGATGCCGCTGCCTTCCGGTGGTGGGCTGGGTTCAGATGTCTGGTTGTTGCGTAGCCAGTTATACAGACGCCGAAGCTGGCGCAGGTGGTAGACAAGGTAAACGATGACCCCTAGCAGGACGACCAGAGCGGGGGCATCGATAAGCCAGCCTGCCAGCAGCAGAGCCAGGAATATCAATGTCAGTCGTCTTAGTGCGGCATGCCAGTCGGATAACAAGGTGAAGCCTTTGTGTAAATGAGTCTGGCGCGACTATAACGAAAACCGATACAGCAGACCAGCGCTGCAGGTTGCTTTCACTGCTGGTCCCTTGCGCTTGGTCCGGACTCAGTCAGCGCGGGTTGAAAAACGATAACCGGCGCCGCGGACAGTCTGTATCAGGCCAGCGTAGTTGATGCCGGGGCCGGACGCCGAGGTCAGGGCCTTGCGCAGACGGCCAATGTGAACATCAACGGTGCGCTCTTCCAGATAGACATTGGCGCCCCATACCTGATCCTGAATGTGATCCCGGGAGAAAACCTTCTCTGGATGGGTCATGAAAAAGTTCAGCAACCGGTATTCGGTAGGGCCCATGTCTACCGCATGGTCGTTAAGGGTAACCCGATGGCTGGCGGGGTCAAGCTCCAGGTCGAATACGCGAATTGGCTTGTCTCGCAGGTTGCCGGTGCTGCGTCGCAACACAGCCTTGATGCGGGCAACCAGCTCGCGTGGCGAAAACGGTTTGGTCACATAATCGTCAACGCCGACATCGAGGCCCTGGACCTTGTTGTCTTCACTGGTTTTGGCGGTCAGCATGATGATCGGGATATCGGCCGTCAGTTCTTCGCGCTTGAGCCGGCGAGCCAGCTCAATGCCACTGCCGCCCGGCAACATCCAGTCCAGCAGCACCAGGTCCGGTCTGCGGTCGACTATGTTGACATGGGCTTCCAGTGCGGTTTCGGCAATCATGCTGGAAAATCCGGCGGTGTCCAGTGCAATCCCGATCATGTCGCGTATTGCGGCTTCATCGTCAACAATCAGGATGGTTTGTTCATTGGTCATACCTTGCTACCTTGGCGGTGGATGCTGTAGCGTATTAAAGCAATGAAATATTACATTTTCATGACATTTTAACAGCAAAAGGCTGCCAGCATTGCGCCAAAGCGACGATTTGTGCGCTTATCACCGGTTCGGCTCTTGAGTTTTGTGTCAATGTAGAGGGTGACTGAGGTATACTGCGCCCTGCAAAACCCACAAGGTTGCAACACCACCCCACAGTGCAGGTTACTCTAGCTGCAGTAAACGAGAAGTTAAGGAGAGACCATGGACAAAAAGTCATTTAAAGTTTTCAGTCTTGCTATTGCGCTGGGAGCGCTTGGCATGTCAACGCAGTCAGCAGTTGCTGACGAAGACCGGTTCTACATCGCGCCCGGCGTTCAGTGGATGGACTTCGACAGTGCCCGCCAGACTGACGACGAGTTTGGCTACACAGTGGGTCTGGGTTATGGTCTGAACGACAATCTGGCACTGGAGCTTAATCACGCCAATATCAAAATGAATACATTGGCCGGTATGGAGCGCCTGCGTAGCATCCGACTGGACGCCATCTACAAACTGGACAATGCTGTCGGTGTCCTGTCTCCGTATTTCGCCGCCGGTCTGGGCCATACACACTTTTTTTCAGATGACGACACCACACTGAATGCTGGCGCGGGTTTGACCTACCGTTTCAATGATCGGGTTGAGTGGCGCGCATCTGCCCGGACGTTCTTTGGTTTTGATGACGGCACCTACGACTTTGGTATCGACACAGGCCTGGTATTCCATCTCGGCGAAGCCCGTTCACGCGCACCTGAAGTAGCACCAACGCCGGCTCCGGTCGTCGTGGACAGCGATGGTGACGGCGTGCCTGACAACCGTGATGATTGCCCCGGTACGCCACGTACCTATGCGGTAGACGACCGTGGCTGTCCGATCATGATCGAAGAAGTGGCACGTATTGAACTCAATGTTGAATTTGCTTTCGACAGCGCAGAAGTACCAGCTGCATACTTCGACGAGATCCGCCGTGTTTCCGACTTCATGGATGCCAATGAAGACACCGTTGCTGCTCTGGGTGGACACACCGATAGTATCGGCACCGAAGAATACAACCAGGGTCTTTCCGAGCGTCGTGCGGCTGCCGTTCGTCAGGTGCTGATTGATCGCTTTGATATCAGCCCTGCACGCATTACCTCGAACGGCTACGGTGAATCGCAGCCAGTTGCCAGCAATGCCACGGCAGCAGGTCGCGAGCGTAATCGTCGTGTTGAAAGTATTCTGACCTCAACGGTACAGCGCCCGCAAATGCGTGATTGATGTAACGGTTGATCTGTAAACAACTCCCTGTTGTCGTCCGGACGGCAGGGAGTTTTTTATTGTCGGGACAGGCATAATATGCGATGCGCATTCGACGCAGATGTTTGGCACGAGCGTTCTGATTGTGCGTGACTGACAGAGGATACGAATTGACAGCTAAAATTTATTCCGGATACAGAGCTGATGCTGATCTGTCATGGCGGCGTGTTGAGCAACATTGGCCGCGTCCGCCTCCAGTCTGGCAGCAATCCCTGCTCGCCCCGGGATCACTGACTCGCCGCTTGCAGGCGCTCAGTGACGGCACCTTCAAGGTGCGAGTTCTGGAAGAAGGTTGGGTGCAGGGCAGTGCGCAGACGATTTCCATTTTTGGCAAGCGCAAGGCTGCGCAAATCATGTGGTCGCGACGAGTGCTGCTGTGCGGACATGGGCAGCCCTGGGTTGCCGCACATTCATTGATACCATTCAGCAGTGTGCAAGGGTCATTACGGCAACTGGTGCGATTGCGTGATCGCCCCTTGGGCGGCTTTTTGTTTCGTCATCCGCAACTGCGGCGTGGCGAACCGGAGCTGGTCCGCCTGTCTGACCACTGGGGACGGCGTTCGGTCTTTCATCTGCAAGGAAAATCTCTGCTGGTTGCCGAATTTTTCCTGCCCGAACTGATTGCCCGCATCCAGCGCGAGCAGCACGACCGATGACTAAACAGCAACGATGACACAACAGGAATCAACCATGACTGACAAAACTATTGGTGGAACACTTGACGGGTTACGGGTCATCGACCTGACACGTGTGCTGGGCGGCCCGTATTGCACACAAGTGCTGGGTGATCATGGTGCAGAGATCGTCAAGATCGAACCGCCGCAGGGTGACGAGGTACGAGACTGGGGCCCCCCTTTTCACGAGGGCGACGCCGCCTATTTTATTGGTGTGAATCGCAACAAGCGGGCCATGGCCCTTGACCTGCGCCGCGAGGAAGGCCGGCAGCTGCTGTTACGCATGCTTGAGGATGCCGATGTGCTGTTGGAGAATTACAAGCCGGGCACCATGGAGAAATGGGGCCTGGGTTATGAAGCGGTACTGAAGGAGCGATTCCCCCGCCTGATCCATTGCCGCATCAGTGGTTTCGGCAGCGATGGCCCCATGGGCGGGTTTCCAGGATATGACGCCATCGTACAGGCAATGGCCGGCTGGTTTAGCGTCAATGGTGAGTCCGGCAGCAGTCCCACTCGGTTGGGGGTGGCCATGGTGGACATGGGGACCGGCCTGTATTCAGCCATCGCCGTGCTGATGGCAGTGCATGAGCGTCAGCGCTCCGGCCAGGGGCAGTATATTGACATGACACTTTACGATTGTGCTGTGTCTCTGATGCACCCACACGTGGTGAATTACAATATGTCGGGTCAGATTCCGGTGGCGACCGGCAATGCCCATCCCAATATCAGTCCATATGAAACGTTTCGCACGCAGACCGTCGATATTTTCATTGGTGCGGGTAATAATCGCGCCTTTGGCAAACTGGCCGAGGAAATCGGCGCCCCGGAGCTGGCCGCCGATCAACGTTTCATCAGTAATGCGGAACGTGTTAAAAACCGGGAAGCCCTGAAGGCAGAAATCGAATCGCGGCTGATGAAAATTGATGGCAGTGAGTTGTGTCAGCGCCTGCTGTCAGCTGGCCTGCCTGCAGGGCCGATCTACAACACGGCGCAGGTCGTTGAGCATCCGCACACCGCTCACCGGCACATGAATCTGGAAAAAGACTGGTACCGGATGACCGGTATTCCAATCAAGTTTTCGCGAACGCCCGGTCGACTGGAACGCCTGCCGCCCCGGTTTGCCGAACACAATCGTGAAATTCTGGCGGAGCTGGGAATTGTCGGCGACGAGTTTGATCAGTTGGTGGCTAGCGGGATTGTGCCGGACAAGCGCAGCTAAGCACAATCTGGTCTGCCAGGCACATGATTTGTGTTCAGCCCGGCTCGAGACTGTAGAGTGTCATACTGACATTGTCTGTGCGTACCGCCTTGCCGTCCTGCAGTGCCGGGCGGAATTGCAGGTCCTCCAGTCCGTCGCGACCGCGAATGCGGGTGGTGGTGCTGTCGGGTTCGGCAGCGCTGACATGTGCGCGATCCGCCTGTCCATTAACCCCGATACTGAAGTTGAGCGTGGCGCTGACGCCGGCAGCGTCGCTCATCAGAGAGTTACCCGGTACCGCCTGGTAACGCAGCCCGGGAATACCATCATGAACCAGGGCTGTCGCCGGCATTTCAATGGGTTTGTTGACCTGATTGTTGCACGGTTCCCGATCTGTATCCAGACGACTGGAAAATGTGGGCAAGGGCAACAGTGCCGGGCAGGAAAAGGCCCGGTTCAACTGGTCCGCGGTGTAACCTGCCTGCAGGAACAGTTCCCAGGCGCGGTGGTAGTAGCTATTTGCAGAGCCGGTGCTGCTTTGGCCCCGATCGGGGCCGGCCATGACGCCAATGCGCAGCTCGTATTGCTGACGTAACAGCACCGAATCCCCCAGGAACAGCTGGACCATGGCGGCAGCTTCCGGGTCGGCAGTGGCCAGGTCGCCCGCTTCCCTGTCAATCGGGATCAGTACAGATTCGAGCTCGTTGATCAGCACATAGTGACGCATCATGGCCGAGCGGTGGGCGCGCTCGACTACCGTGCTGGTGCGCGCACCATAGGCCGCCTCGATATCCTGAACACTGGTCAGTCGCTGGGTCGGACGCAGATTGCTGTTCTGCAGTCCCTGGGTTTGATTGATCAACTGACGACTGGTATCGGAGCTGTCAATAATGCCCAGCGCGATGTAGAGCTCCGCCAGGGCGTGATCGTAGACCATGGCCTGTAATACCGCGGGCTCTGCAGCGGACTCCCGGGCCATGGCCAGTGCAGACTCTTCCAGATCCCTTAGCTGAAACAGGTAGGCAGCTTCCTGCTGACGTGGGCCGCGACTTAAAAGCAGGCGCGTCCAGTCTCTCATTACCTTGATATTGTTTATTTTTTCGCTATCGGTGAGGGTATCTGAACGTTCCAGTAGCCATGACAGGTAGCTCAGGCGGTCCTGCATCCCCAGCCAGTTCTGCTGTGCCGCCATGATCGACAGTTGCCGATGGACCAGGGCAATCTGGCCGTCCGTGTACAACCCGTCGGTCACACGCAGAATCTGGATCTGCTGCTCAACGATATCACTGGCTTCTCTCAGTTCACCCACGGAGATCAGTGCTTCGCTCAGGCCATTCATGGCGTTCAGCAGACCTGGAGCATATTGTCCGTGCTGGCTTTGCAGTTGTGCAACGCGGTCGCGCAGGATATTCAGGTGCTCAACCCGGGTTGCCAGTGAAGAATCGGGCGGTACCGATTCACCCGCAACATCCCCGGCAACCACTGGTGAGCCAGCCAGCAACAGAGCACTGGCAGATACCAGCAGGGCGCCGGTCCGGAATAACGCACGCAGCCCCTTGCTGCCGACCCGTGGCGTGCTCTCCCGAGGGCGGTGTAGTGACATGGCTTCCCCCTTACCCACGGTATTGGTCAGGGCGATGACGCCAGGCATGATACTGCCTTTGTTCTTTTGATCATCACCGATGTGGGTACTCTTTGAGTATATACAAAATCCCGCAGCAGAAAAGCAATTCCGTGCCCGCTCCGGCTGCCTGCCGGCTCTTGACTTGCCGCCGGCAATTACTTAGATTGCGCAATCCAACAAATGTTGCATGATTTTATGAACTGTTCACTGATCAATCTGTTTGCTCTGGCACTGCCCGCATCGGCGGCAGCTGCACGCCGTGCGCGTGCGGCAGCGCGTTGCTGCGCCAGCGTAACAGAGCTTGATGGTGAAGGTACTGCTCAAATGAGCTAAAGAAACAGTCAGCAAACCAATCAAAAACCTCTGTGCGCCGGTCGCCACAGAGGTTTTTTTTTGCCTGATTTTTAGTGTTTAAACAGCGTGTTAACAACAGAGATGTAATAGCGGGGTGGTTATGGATGTGATGCAGGTTGAGGATTCCATGGGGCTGACGGTGTGCAGACGTCAGCCGTTGGTCATTGAGCGGGGCGAGGGCGCGCTGGTCTGGGACCAGCATGGCAACGAGTTGCTGGATTTTACCTCCGGCTGGGGTGTTACCTGTCTGGGGCATGCCCATCCGGTAATACTGTCGGCGCTGGCCAGCCAGGCCGGTCGTATCATGCAGAACCCGAATTCAGGGTTTACCTACTCGCCAGCGCGAGCGCGGCTGTTAGTTGAGATGCGGCAGGTACTTCCCGCCGGTCTGGAACGCATCTATTTTGCCAACAGTGGTGCTGAGGCCAATGATGCTGCGCTGAAGCTGGCTCGCAAGATCACCGGCAGGCAACGTGTGCTGGCAGTGCAGGGGTCATTTCATGGCAGAACCCTGGCGACACTGTCGGTGTCCGGCAGCGCCGACAACAGTGCCCGTTTTCTGCCCAGTGTGCCCGGCAACGATTTTGCCGATATCAATGATCTTGCCGCACTTGTCGGCGGCGATGTGGCAGCTGTCATTATTGAACCGGTTCAGGGCGAGGGGGGCGTCAAGGCCGTACCGGATCACGTTCTGCGTGAGCTGCAGCTGCGTTGCCGTGAACACGGTGCGCTGCTGATCATTGATGAGGTGCAGACCGGGTTTTGCCGAACCGGCGATTTTTTTGCGGTATCGGGCTCGGGTGTCACGCCGGATATCATGACCATGGGCAAGGGCATTGCCGGTGGACTGCCATTTGCAGCGCTGGCCATGACGGAAACGCTGGCTGGCGCCGTGCAACTGGGAGATCACGGGGGGACCTATTGTGGCAATCCGCTGTCCTGTGCGGTGGCGGCGGCTGTTGTCGGTTTTCTCCGCGAGCAGCGGGTCGCTGACCATGTCAGGGCGCTCGGTCAGCTCATGTTGCAGGACCTGCTGGCACTGCAACAGGTCTTTCCAGATGTTGTGCGGGAGGTGCGAGGCCGTGGGTTCATGCTGGCGCTGGCCCTGCATGCCGATGACCAGGTATGGCCGCTGACAGAGCTCTGCGCAATGCAGGGAGTGCTGGTAACGCCTACCCGGAATGCGGTAGTGCGCCTGCTGCCAGCGTTGCTGCTGACCGAGGCCGAATGGCGTCTGGGGCTGTCCCGGCTGGAGGCGGCACTGCATGAGCTGAGGAGGCAGGGCTGCAGGCAGGCGCGATGTGCGTGAGCGCGATCTCTGGTTGTGAGGCGGGTTACGGGTGAGCTAGTATGCAGGTCATCTTTGCGTCTACAGGTATTTTTAAAAAGGAGTTATTATGAAAAATAACAAGATGTTACTGGCGAAACGCCCGGTTGGCGAGCCGGGTGATGACTGTTTCAGCCTGGTGCAGGAGGATGTGCCTGAGCTGCAGCCGGGACAGATTCTGATCAAGGTCATCTGGTTGTCGCTGGATCCCTATATGCGTGGGCGCATGAATGACGTCAAGTCCTATGCCCAGCCGTTGCAGGTGGGTGATGTGATCACCGGTGAGTCTGCCGGGGTCGTCGTTGACTCCCGCTCATCGCGCTACCAGGTGGGTGATCACGTCACCGCGCATATGGGCTGGCAGACCCTGATCGTGGCTGACGACACAGAACCTCGTCTGATGAAAGTCGACCTGAACAATGGCACTCTGTCTGCGCATCTGGGGGTGGTCGGCATGCCGGGACGCACTGCGTACTTCGGTTTGACAGAAGTCGGCAAACCGCAGGCCGGAGAGACCCTGGTGGTGGCGGCGGCCTCTGGCGCGGTGGGCTCGGTTGTTGGTCAGCTGGCAAAAATTCTGGGTCTGCGCGCCATTGGCATCGCGGGTGGCGAAGAAAAATGCCGCTATGTCAAAGAAGAGCTAGGTTTTGATGAATGCCTGGATTACAAAAGCGGGAATCTTGCCGAGAAACTGCAAGCGGCATGCCCCAATGGCATTGATGTCTACTTCGAGAATGTTGGTGGCGATGTCACCCGAGCGGTTGCACCGCTGCTCAACAAGGGCGCACGGGTGCCCATTTGCGGATATATCTCCAACTATAACGATACCGATATCACCAAGGCGGAGACGCCTTTCCATATCCTGAAATCATTGGAGAATGTCCCCGAGCATCGGTTTTTTGTGGTCACCGAGTGGCAGGACCGCTGGCCCGAAGCCACGGAAAAACTGGGCGCCTGGGTCAATGCTGGCAAGATCCGGTACCGTGAATCAGTCGGTGAAGGCCTGGAGAACGCGCCTGAGCTGTTCCGCGGCCTGTTGCGCGGGCGCAATTTCGGCAAGCAACTGGTGAAGATAGCGGACGAATAAATCATGGAAAATTCACCACCATCATCTCTGGATATTGGTCAGTTATTCGGTCTGGCTGGCAAGACTGCACTGGTGACCGGAGGTAGCAGCGGCCTTGGGCTGATCATGGCAGAGACCCTGCTGCGCGCCGGTGTGCGGGTGGTCATTGCCTCTCGCAAGCAGGACAAGTGTGACGCGGCGCTGGCGCAGCTTGCGCCGTTGGGCGATTGTTGTGCGCTGGCCGCTGATGTCACACAGGCCGCGGACCGTCAGCGACTGCATGATTTCCTGCAACAGCACTTTGCCAGCCGGGGTCTGTCCATTCTGGTCAATAATGCCGGTGCCAACTGGGGCGCCGGTATTGAAGACTACCCCGACGAGGCTTTTGCCAAGGTCATGTCCACCAATGTCAATGCGGTATTTTCCCTGACCCGTGATCTGTTGCCGTTGCTGTCCCGGGCAGCCACTGCCACGGATCCGGCAAGGGTCGTCAATATTGGTTCCATGGATGGTCTGCAGGTGCCCATTGTGCAGCGTGTACCGACCTTTGCCTACTCCGCCAGCAAGGCGGCTTTACATCATCTGACGCGAACGCTGGCTGTGGATCTCGGGCCCCGACATGTCACCGTCAACGCCGTGGCACCGGGCTTTTTCCAGTCCCGCATGACTGACCATGTGCTTCGTGAATTCGGTGATGATATCGCTGCTGACAGCCCCCTGGGGCGGGTCGGACAGCCGGAAGAAATTGCTGGTGTGCTGGTATATCTGACCTCCCGGGCCGGCGCCTACACCAATGGCGCGGTCATTCCGGTGGATGGCGGTACCCATGTCAGCAAAGGCAGCCGACCATGGATGTCTGAAGCCTGACCGGCGAGAGTGCTGATTTACCGGATTGACGAGGTCATTTGCGTCTCTTTACTTCGCTGTTATAATCCGGCAAAGTAAAATTCATATAAATTATAATCGTGCATTTGGCAACCAGCGGTCTGGCAGCCTGTTACCGGTGCTGAAGTCGCCTTGCAGAGAAAGGGGAGCAACATGAGTTTATTTGATCTGAGCGGAAAAGTAGCGCTGATTACCGGGTCAACCAAGGGTATCGGCCTGGCAATCGCCACCCATATGGCCGAGGCCGGCGCCAAAGTGGTGATCTCCAGCCGCAATCAGGATGCCTGTGACGAAGTGGCTGCGCAAATTAATGACAACGGCGGTGAAGCCCTGCCGGTTGCCTGTAACATCAATTACAAAGAGCAGCTCAAGGCACTCGTTGATGCCACCATCAAGCGCTTTGGCAAGATTGATATTCTGGTCATCAATGCGGCGCTGAACCCCTTCTATGGCCCATCCCAGGATATTCCGGACGAGGCTTTCGACAAAATCATGAACTCCAACATCGGCAGTGCGCATCGACTGTGCCAGCTAGTGTTGCCGGGCATGGCCGAGAGCGGCGGCGGCGCAGCCATCATCGTATCTTCCATCGCCGGCCTGAAGGGCACCGACGTGCTCGGTGCCTACGGTATCTCCAAGGCTGCGGACATGCAGATCGCACGCAATCTGGCGGTCGAGTGGGGCCCCAAGAATATCCGCGTTAATTGCATCGCACCGGGTCTGATCCGGACTGACTTTGCCAAAGCGTTATGGGAAAATCCGGAAACCTACAAGGCCACGGTATCCAAATATCCGCTGCGCCGGATCGGCGAGCCGGACGAGATAGCCGGCGCAGCAATATACCTGGCATCGGATGCCGGCAGTTTTACCACCGGACAAACACTGGTTGTCGATGGCGGTGGCACCATTACCGGTTAACGGCGACGCAGTTGCCGATAATCTGATTACATCAAACACCATGAAGACCATCATGAGGAATCGCGAATGAATCTGGGACTGTCCGAAGAAATGCAAAAAGTGCGCGAAAAAATTCGCGAATTTGTTGAAGTCGATGTAGCTGCTGTCGAAAAGGAATACCACGATGAAGTCAGCGTGGGTGACCGCTGGTCTCACACGCCCCGGCAGGATGAGATCATGGAAAGCCTCAAGGCCAAGGCAAAAACGCTGGGATTGTGGAATTTCTTCCTGCCCAAAAGTCAGGGTGGAGCCGGCATCAGTAACCTGGAGTATGCGCATCTGGCCGAAATCATGGGGCGCAGTCGTCTGGCTTCCGAAGCCTTCAACTGCAGCGCGCCTGACACCGGCAACATGGAAGTACTGGAGCGGTACGGGTCTGAAGAACAGAAAGAACAATGGCTCAAGCCTTTGCTGGCCGGTGAGATCCGCTCTGCATTTGCCATGACCGAGCCGGATGTGGCGTCATCGGATGCCACCAACATATCCACCCGGGCCGTGCTTGATGGCGATGACTGGGTCATCAACGGTGAGAAGTTTTACATTTCCGGCGCTGGTGATGCGCGCTGCAAAATCATGATTGTTATGGTGGTCACTGACCCGGAAGCGCCCAAGCACAATCGCCAGTCTCAAATTCTGGTGCCGATGGATACCCCCGGCGTGGACGTTCTGCGGCCGATGGAAGTGTTCGGCAAAGATGACGCTCCGCATGGCCATATGCATATCCGCTTCAGCAATGTCCGGGTGCCGCAGAAGAATATCATCCTGGGTCGTGGCCGCGGTTTCGAAATTTCACAGGGTCGCCTGGGGCCAGGTCGCATTCACCATTGCATGCGCTCAATTGGTGCTGCCGAACGTGCCCTTGATCTGATGTGCACAAGATCGCTGAGCCGCGAAGCGTTTGGCAAGCCACTGGCAGAGCTGGGTGGTAACTACGACGTGATCGCCGACAGCCGCATCGAGATTGAAATGTGCCGGCTTTTGGTATTCAAGGCCGCCTATCTGATGGATACCATTGGCAACAAGGCTGCGCGCGATGCGATTTCGCAGATCAAGGTGGCAGTGCCCAATATGGCGCTGCGGGTTATCGATCGTGCCATCCAGATGCACGGTGCCACAGGGGTATCGCAGGATACGCCGCTGGCAGCATTGTGGACATCGCAACGAACCTTGCGTCTGGCCGATGGGCCGGATGAAGTGCATCGTCGGGTAGTCGCTCGCAAGGAACTGGCCCGCTACGCCTGAAGCCGTCAGCCCTGAGCCAACAGCGGCCTTGAGCCAACAACAGCTCTAAGCCGATAACAGCACAGAGCCAGTAACCACAAAGCAGGGGCGCATGCCGGTTGATCCGGCATGCGCCCCTTCGCGTATATGCAGCACTCAAATCAGAGGTTGTCGCCTTGAAAATTGCCATCGTAGGAACCGGTATTGCCGGGCTCACCGCCGCCTACAAACTGCACCGCCAGCATGATATTACTGTGTACGAAGCCGAGGATCGTCTGGGCGGACATACTGCTACGGTTGAGGTCAGCGTTGACGGTCGTGGGTATGCAATCGACACCGGTTTTATTGTTTTTAATGACTGGACATATCCTCGATTTATCGAATTGATGAACGAGCTGGACGTGCAGTGGCGCGAGTCCGACATGAGTTTTGGTGTCAGCTGTCAGACCACCGGGCTTGAGTATGCCGGGGTCAATGGCCGGCTTGCGCTCTATAACGGTCTGTTCGCCCAGCGCAGTAATCTGCTGTCCCCTGGCTACGTCGGCATGTTGCTGGACATTCTGCGCTTTAATAAGCAGGCGATCAGTGATTTTGACAATAATTGTATTCCCGATCTGCAATTGCAGGACTATGTCAAAAAGCTGGGACTGAGTGATCGGTTCCGGGACTATTATCTGGTGCCCATGGCATCAGCGATCTGGTCAACGCCCTTTCAACGCATGCTGGAATTTCCGGTTCGCTTCATGGTGCCGTTCATGGTCCGCCACGGATTATTGAATGTTCACAACCGTCCGCGCTGGCGAACGCTGGTGGGTGGCTCGAGTGCGTATCTGGCGCCAATGAGCGCCGGGTTTAGCGATCGTATCCGGTTGTCGACACCGGTGACCGGCATAGAACGTCAGGAAGACCACGTGACGGTGTTCGCCGATGGCGTGACTGAACAGTTTGATCAGGTGATACTTGCCGGTCACAGTGATCAGAGCCTTGGGCTGTTGCGCGATGCCAGTGCCGATGAAGGCGATGTGCTGTCTGCCGTACGCTATCAGGCCAATGACGTGGTCCTGCATACCGACACCTCAGTGATGCCGGACAATAGACGCGCATGGGCAAGCTGGAATTATTACCTGACGGAAGACCGGCACGGATTACCGCGCGTGACCTATGACATGAATCGACTGATGGGTATCGACAGCGACATCCGTTTTCTGGTCAGTCTGAACGACAGCGACCGGATTGACCCGGCCCGCATACTGGGACGCTTCAACTATGCGCACCCGGTATTCACCCGTGACGCGGCTCACGCGCAAACCCAATGGTCGCTCATTAATGGCGTGCGTCGCACCTGGTTCTGTGGCGCCTGGTGGGGCAAGGGTTTTCATGAGGATGGTGTGGTCAGCGCGTTGCGCGTCACCGACGCATTGGCCGCTGCTGATTCGTGATAATTGCGTTTCGCTGACCGGGTATCAGGTAAGGTTACCAATGTCATTGGACCCGCTCTCTGCGGGCAAGGCGCGCCGATACAGTTCATGTACTGCCAGAGTTTCCAGATCCAGTAGCATCAGCCGCAGATAAGTGTCCCGTTCCTTGCTGTCTGCCACCTGCCCAACCGTCATCAGAATACCGGCGTCCAGCGGTGACCATTGCAAATGCAGAATGCGTTCATCGGTGGTAAACGCGACCCAGGGTTCTGCGTCCGTCATCGCGGGGCGCAGATTCAGGCTGGCAATGCCGTCCTGATAGTCGACATAGGCCAGCAATTGGCCATCGGGCGTCAGCATGGACTGACTCTGCGTCGTCGCATGCTCCTGCTCTCCCGGGCTGGCCGGTGCCGCCATGCGCCATGCCGGTAATGTTGCCTCGGGTGTGTAACCCAGCTGAGTGATGGCATAACCCGACTCGCTGTACTGCAGACTGGTGGGCAGAGCAGCGGCTTCGCCTGCCAGATTGGCAAGCAGATCATTGTCGTCGATGACCCGGTCAGTCAGCGTCGCCGGGGGTTGATTGATTTCAATGCCAGTCTCGGGTAGCTGGGCGACAATGGGCGTGTCGGTGCCGTGTTCACTGACGCGGACGGTCAGCGCCAATGCCAGAATAAAGCAGGCAGCCAGGCTGGGCGCCCAGCGTGTCAGCCAGGTTGTGCTGGATGTTTTGATCAGCGCAGTCCCGGCCTGGCGGCCAGCATCACGCTGACTCGTGACAGCCTCGGGAGACTGGGTGAGGCGATAACCCCGCTTGGGGATGGTCTGGATCAGTGCCGAGCGTTTGTCGCCGGCCGGCGTCAGCGCACGGCGCAGATCGGATATTGCCCGGGTCAGTGAGTTTTCGTTGACAACAACGCGCGGCCACAGGGTATTGATAATGTCTTCACGTGTCACCACGGCATCTGCTGATGCGGCCAGCAGGCACAGCAGGCGCATCAGCCTGGGTTCCAGCTGCCGGCTGTCGCTGTTCTGTCCACGATGCCGGATAAGGTTTCGTGCAGGATAGATGTACCAGCAGTCGAGTATGAACGCGCGACTGCCCAGCAATGCCTGGTATGACGGCTTGTCGCTCAGGGCTGTTTCCTCGCTCAAGGCTGTTTCCTCGCTCAAGGCTGTCTTCTCGCTCAAGGCTTTTATCCCGCTCAAGGCTGTTATCCCCAACATGGCTGCTCCGTACCTCATCAACCAATGAATGCATGATTATAGTTTACTGAGACCGTTTTTCTCCGGAAAAGTGCCAACTTCACATTTTCTGGATGTTTTTTTCCGTTTTCCTTCAGGTATATGGCGCCGGTATTACCTATCTTCAAGTCCGTTGCCAGTCGGTGCTGACAACAGTGAAGCGCATTTACGTAATACGGAGGTAATTGGCAATGACGGTTCCTAACGGTTTCAGACAATCAATCCGCAATACCCTCAGGAAAACCCTGATACTGGCAGCCATCGTCGTCAGTGGCGTTGGTTCGGCCGCAATAATGCACCATGCTGCGCAGGCGGAAGTACCACCGGTCTACGACAACAGTATGCCCTCGCTGGCGCCGATGCTGGAAGACGTGACACCGGCTGTGGTTAATATTTCGGTAACCCGTGTGCAGCAAATGCCGGATGTTTTTGGTTTTCGGGGCAATGGCCAGCAGCCACCGGTGCGGCGCGCACGTGGCGCCGGCTCGGGCGTGGTGGTCGATAGCGAGGAAGGTTACATCGTGACCAATCATCATGTTGTGGTCGGTGCGGAGACCATCAATGTGGGGCTGTTGGACGGCCGCGTACTGGAAGCAGAGTTGATCGGCAGCGACGAGCAGACCGATATTGCCCTGTTGCAGGTCAGTGCAGACCGACTCACCGACATTGAACTGGCTGACGTCAAGCGCATGCGTATTGGTGATTACGTGGTTGCCATCGGCAACCCCTTTGGTATCGGTCAGACAGTCACTTCCGGCATCATCAGCGCCCTGGGTCGAGCGGGTATCAACAATGACAACTATGAGGATTTCATCCAGACCGACGCCGCCATCAATGTGGGTAACTCCGGTGGCGCTCTGGTGGATCTGCAGGGACGTCTGGTTGGCATCAACACCGCTATCATCTCGGGTTCCGGTACCAGTTCCGGCGTGGGCTTTGCCGTGCCGGTCGATATGGTAGCTGCTGTCATGGAGCATCTTGAGCGCGACGGCCGGGTGCGTCGGGGTCAACTGGGTGTCATCATCCGCGACCATACCCCGCTGGTTGAGGAAACCCTGCAATTGGGTGCCAGTCAGGGAGCGTTGATTACGCAGGTCATGCCTGATTCTGTCGCCGACCAGGTGGGATTGCAGGTGTCCGATCTGGTTGTTGCCATCAATGGTGAGCCGATCAGCAGCAGTCGCGAGCTTCGCAATGCCGTGGGCCTGGCTGGCGTTGACCAGGTACTTGAGCTGGGCCTGTTGCGTGACGGTGAGCAGGTGACCGTCAGTGCCATGATTGTTGCCAGTGACGGCGATGCATCGCTGGCGGCCAACGCCGAAGACAGCAATGCCCGTCGGGCCGATGAAACGCGCTTTCTGGGTGCCCAGTTGCAGAATGTAGCAGGTGCTGGCCAGGGCGTGGAAGTAGTCGGTGTCGCTCAGCGCAGTCCGGCCTGGGCTGCGGGGCTGCGGCCGGGAGATGTGATTGAAGAGGTCAATCGGCAGCCGGCGCAATCACTGCGTGAATTCAATCGTCTGTTAAGTGAGGAAGCCAGAGTTGTAGCTCTGGGTGTTGTGAGGGATGGGCAGAAGCTGTTGTTGATTGTGTCCTGAATCCTCTGCGACCGGTCTGCCGCCCCGGCAGGCCGGTTTTTTTTGGCGCTATCGGCTCTGCATACGAAGGTCTGGCCGGGCCGGTACTTGCAAATTCCCGGTGACATGGTATTTTCTGTGGCAAATCACAGTCCCCACGGAATGCCGTATTTTGCCAGTCACCGCAAAACTCCGCCTATCATCAGCATTTTTTAGCCTGCCCTGTCTGGTTCCGTTGCTGTTCTCGCTGACATCGGCACGGCTGCATGCAGATGATGCACCGTACGGCCCGTCATTGCTCGAACAGGGCATTCAGCCGGCATTCCATCAATTGCCGGGTCAATTGCCTGCCCCGTTAGTGCAGGCTGATATCGCAGACTTCAGTGCCTACAAAACCTGGCTGCATCAGCAAGTCACCGAGCAGAACATACCCGGTGTGGCGCTGGCGATCGTCTCGTCGTCAGATATTATCGACCTGCAGACGTTTGGCGTCCGTAACGTGCAGGACGGTGTCGCGGTTGATGACAATACGGTTTTTCGCATTGCCTCGGTGTCAAAGACGTTTGCCGGTACCGTGGCATCGCAACTGGTCAGTAGCAATATCTCGACCTGGGACGAGCCGCTGTCAGCAACATTACCCTATGATATCGGCACGGACGCGGCGACCAGCCAGATGACTTTAAGACATGTTGTCAGTCACACCACCGGGCTGATGCCACACGCATTCTCCAATATGCTCGATGCGGGTGTGGCCTACGAAAAAATCCAGGAAAAATTCCACGAAATTCCTACCGTCTGTCCGCCAGGTGAATGCTACGGCTATCAGAATGTGGTGTTCTCACTGGTAGCGGATGTGGTACAGGCCAGTTTGCGGACCACCTACGATGATTTTGTGGTGGAGAATATTTTTCTGCCGCTGGGCATGAATCAGGCGTCGATGGGGTATGAGGCATTCCGTGATAACCCCAACGCCAGTTCGCCGCATCAGTTTGGTCGCAGTGGCTGGCGCCTGAGTTCAGTGAACACTGCCTACTACACCACGGGACCGGCAGCCGGGGTCAACGCCACGATACTGGATATGGTGCGGTGGGCGCAGGCCAATCTCGGCGCCAACCCGGAGGTCCTGCCCCGTGCCTTGCTTGACATGCAACATACGCCGGTGGTGGAAACACCGCGGGGCAACTATTTCAATCGCTGGCCCAAGGTGGACAAAGCCTGGTACGGCCTGGGTTGGCGAATTCTTGACTACGATGGCATGCGTGTCATTCATCATGGCGGCGGGGTGCGTGGTTATCGCTCTGAGATGGTGCTGGTGCCTGCCTATGATCTCGCCCTGATTGTGATGTTCAATGCGGAGACCCGCCTGGCCAATGAGGTCGTACCGCATTTTCTGGACAACCTGCAGGCCAACATCAACGCGCTGTAACGTGCCGGCCTTTGCTTTCATTTTTCCTAGCGACAGAGACTGTTATGAATGACACCATTGATTTACTGAAATCACACCGAAGCATCCGCAAATTCAAAGAACAGGCGTTGCCTGAGGGCCTGCTGACCGAGATACTCAGTGCTGGCCAGAGCGCAGCCACATCAAGTTTTCTGCAGGGTGCTACCGTGATTCGTGTGCGCAACCCGGAGAGCAGGGCACAACTGGCCGCCTTTGCTGGCAACCAGCCCTACGTGGAAAAGGCGGCGGAGTTTCTGGTGTTCTGCGCCGATGTGCATCGGGCGGGCAATTGTTGTATCAGGTATGACAAACCCTTTTCCGGGGACTACACAGAACACTTCATCATTGCCACCGTGGATGCGGCACTGATGGCCCAGAATACTGTTGTAGCTGCCGAGGCAGCAGGTCTCGGGATCTGTTACATCGGCGGTCTTCGCAATAATCCGCGCCAGGTGTCTGATTTACTGCAATTACCCAAAGGTGTGTATCCGGTATTTGGTCTGTGTCTGGGCTATCCGGATCAGGATCCGGAGGTGAAACCGCGCTTGCCATTATCAGTCATTGTCAAAGAAGAAGTTTACGATGACAGTCAGGATGACACTGCCATTGACGAGTATGACGAACGTATCCGTGAGTATTACCGCGAACGCACCGGCGGCGGTCATGGCATTTGCTGGAGTGAACAGGTGGCAACCCTGCTCAGCGAAAAAGCCCGGCCACATATGCGGGGCTTTCTCGGCGAGCAGGGTTTCGACATGAAGTAGGCCTCAGGTGGCTGTCTTCAGATAACCCTGATCGAACGCAGCTGCTCGATGTCAGCGGTTGAGTAGCCCAGTTCCTGCATGATCCGGTCAGTATGTTCACCCAGCAGCGGCGCTCGGTGTTTCACCGCTGTTGGATTGGCTGACAGGCTGAACGGTGTGGTCATTACCGGGGCCGCCTTGCCTGCACCCGGGTAGTCCAGATGCCTGAACATGCCGCGCGCCGCGACATGCGGATCGTCCAGCACCTGTTGCGGTGACATGACCGGACCGGCCGGAATGCGAGCTGCTTCCATTTCCGCCAGCACCTCTGCCGAGCTGCGCTCTGCGCACCAGCGCGCCAGTCGTTCACTGATCAACTCACCATTGTCGCCACGGGTAATATCATCCTTGAAGCGCGGGTCGTCGAGCCACTCCGGTTCACCCATCAGTGCAACCCAGCGTTCAAACAGCGGGCCGCCTACCGACTGTATCAGTACCCAGCCATCGCGGGTCTTGAAGGTATCGGCCGGGCCCGAGGTCTGCGACCGGTTCAGTGTTGCGGTGCGATTGCGCTCGATCATGGCCTGTTCGATCAGCGTGCCGTTCATCATGGTCAGCGCGGTATTGAACAGTGATGCTTCCACGACCTGGCCTTTGCCGGTTTTCTGGCGTTCAAACAGCGCGGCCATGGTACCAACCGCGCTGAGGCTGGCGGTGCCAAAGTCGATGAAAGGCGCATAGGACTTGACCGGCTGCTCGGGCGTACCGGTCATATACATGGCGCCGGACATGGCCTGGCCCAGACCGTCAAATCCCACCCGGTTGCTGTAGGGACCACCGGTGCCGAACGCGGAAATCATGGTCAGGATGATATCAGGCTTGATCGCCTTCAGGCTGTCGTAGTCCAGACCCATGGCATGCAGGGTATCCGGTGGCAGATTGGCCACCACTACATCGGCGCTGGCGACCAGCTTTTTCACCACTTCCCGCCCCTCAGGCTTCATCGGGTTCAGCGTCATGCCCAGTTTGTTGCGGCCCATCTGCATGAACAGGGCGCCGTCACCGGTGTCGCTGACCGGGGACAGAAATCTGTCTTCGCTGCCCTGTACCTTTTCAATGCGGATAACTTCCGCGCCCATGTCACTCAGCAGACTGGCGCAAAACGGTCCGGCAATATAGCGTCCGAAGTCCAGTACCCGAATACCCTCAAGAACGTTGCTCATCAGTGTCTGTTGCTCCCGGAATTTAACGTGTCCGGATTCTATCATAGCTGTTGCGCCGGAGTGCGGCTTCGCCGGTTTACCATCAAGACGCCGCTTCTGTTACTCTGCTGACTTCGAACCGTTGTTTGTTGAAGGTGAATATCATGAAGTTGATGAAATTGCTTGCCCTCGTTGTTGCCGTTGCACTGTCTGCAGGAGCATCCCAGGCAGCAGAAAACCCAGGTTATGAATTTGATCCCGGCCGCAGTCAGGGCGGCATCGGCAAGTTTTATATGGGTCGCGAAATTTCCGGTGTCATGGGCCATCAGGCAGCCGGCTGGCTGGAGCGGGAGCAGCGCACCCACGAAGAGATGCCCGATGAAGTGGTCGCCAATATGGGCCTGGAGCCCGATCATGTGGTAGCTGATATCGGCGCCGGTACCGGTTATTTCAGCTTCCGTATGGCGCCACTGGTACCCGAAGGCAAGGTGCTGGCTACCGATATTCAACCGGAAATGCTGGCATTACTGGAGCAGCGCAAGGCCGAACTGGGTATCAGTAATGTCGAGCCGGTGCTGGGACAGATTGATGATCCGGGGTTACCGGAGAATGCAGTGGATGTGGTCCTGCTGGTAGACGCCTATCATGAGTTCTCGCATCCCTTCGAAATGATGGATGGCATCAATGACGCGCTGAAGCCGGGCGGGCGTGTCATTCTGCTCGAATATCGGGCGGAAGATGACTCTGTGCCGATCAGACCGCTGCATAAAATGAGTGAAGAGCAGGTGGTGCGGGAAATGAGTGTGTTTGGTCTGAACTGGGACGACACCCTGGACTTCCTGCCCTGGCAGCACATGATGATTTTCAGCAAGCCAGAGTAGAAGTCCTGTGGATGACAGGGGCGTGTCAGAAGGTCTTGCGCACCTTGAGAGCCAGCTTCTGGCCGCTGCCCCAGCAGGAGTTTTCAACCTCGCTGATGTCACCTGAGGCTGCCAGGCCATTGTAGCGCACACGTTCGCGGCACGATTCCGAGTCCAATGTGTTGTTGGATTCCAGTCTGAACGTCACGTCATTAAACAGCACCGTCGAGACAAACATGGTCAGGCTGGTGCCTTGTTCGTATGAGTCGATGGTATTGACTTCGATATTGCGTTCACCGCCGGTCAGAGGGTGGCCGTAGTCGAAGCCGTAGTTCAGGTTCCAGTCGATGACGTCGTGGCGAAAGCCGATTTCAGCGCGGCCTCGACCATTGATGCGCTCCTTGGTGCCCAGTATGGGATTGGTCACCTCTGAGTCAAACAGGTACAGGCTGGATGACACCATCGCATCGGGCAGGCCCAGCAGGCCCAGGCGGGTGCTGCCGTCCAGATAGACTCCCCAGCGTTTGGCATCGCCGATATTGCCGGCAGCTGACACCGGCTGGGCGGGGTTGGGGGACGCATTGATGCGCCCGATCTGATCTTCCAGATCGCGCATGAAGAACCGTGAGCTGACCACACCGGCATCATTGGGCAGCCGGTATTCCATGGTCAGTTCGTAGCGGATTTCCTTGGTGGGCACCAGATTCGGGTTGCCGGCATTGGCGTCCTTGTCGGTATCATTGGTGTTGGCTGTCGCCGTGAAATTGGCGAAACTGAGTTGCTGTACCTGCCGGGCGACAGTGGCACGCAACTGTAGCGAGTTGGTGATATTAAAGCGGTAGTCCACTGATGGACGCCAGAACTGGAAATCCCGACTCTGACTGACAGTACCTGTCTGGCTGATTTCTGAGGTCTCGTAGACCAGGCTGCTTTCCAGTGTCATGCGGTCATTGAGTGTCCAGTTGTGCACAGCAAAGCCTTCATAACGCATTTCCTCAACGCTTGATCCCGGGTTGGACAGGCTCAGCGCCGGTCGCAGATTGCCGTAGCGGGGAGAAGGTTCTGTGTCTCCGGACTCGCGGCCGATCAACAGGCTGGAGTCCAGAATGGTTTGTGCCCGTTCCGCACCCAGTTGCAGGTCCTGGCCGTCGGTCAGCGACCAACTGTAGGTGGATTGGGCGATGCGTTCGCGGGTGCGGCTATTGGATTCGATATACAGCGATTTGCGTTCTGCTCCGTCATCCTGTGATGCATCCGACAGAAAGCGTTCGCGGACATTGTTGTTGGTGTCATCATTGACAATGAACAGGAACAGCAGGTTGCCGCCGTCGTCAAATTCGAATTCGTAGTCGCCGCCCAGTTCCCAATTGTTTTTCACATAATCAATGGGTTCTCGTTCTGTGCGGGCCACCGTCTGCGGCAATTGCGGGCTGCGGTATTGGCGCAGAACCTCAACCGGGTGATCTGAGGTGCCGTACAGCGCGTTTAACTGCATGCGGTGGGAGCCAGTGCGGTAGCCCACCAGCGCGCTGGCCTGATAGGCCATGCGGTCACGAATATTGTCCTCGGTCATGAGCTCGGTCGGCGTCAGCCCCGGTGTGTAGCTGATCTCGCGGCGTTGGTTATGATGGTACTGGGGATCAGCCTTAAGACTGACAGTGGCATTTATGTTGCCGGTCTGGCGGCTGTGGGACACGGTTGCGCCCGGTTGCAAGGTGCCATCGGTGTGGCGATCAGTGCTAATCTCGACCGAGGTGCTGGCGCGCGTATCGGCGTCCTGCAGCACCACGTTGACGACCTGACCGGAGCCGCGCACTGCCAGATCGCTGGACGTGCCACGAATAATTTCGATGCGGTCGACTTCACGTGCGGCAATCCGGCGCAGTTGGTCTTGTGGTGAATTGTCCTTGCCGGCCAGACGCTGACCGTTGATCAGCAGGTCGCCACCGCTACCCAGGCCCCGGCCACCGCCACCACCACTGAGGCTGACGCCAGGGATACGATCGATCATGTCATTGACCGAAACCGGGTTGTAAGGCTGGAAAAAGGAGGCCGGGTAAATCACCGTGGAGTTTTCGGCGCCTGCTGTTGCGATTTCCTCGGTGCTTGCCTGGGTAGTGGTATTTGATAAGCTGATGATCAGTAGGCTCAGTGCACTGACACGAAAACGAGTGCCGGCGCGGAAAATGGGCGAGATAATGCTGCTACGGGTCATTTTAGGTTAGAGTCCTTATTTCTTGCGATAAAAGGGTGGTGGCCAGATCGATTTAGAATAAATGTAATATTATCAAAAAAATGGCGCTCACTGTTGTGACAATTTGTGAGGAACTGGGGGCGATTTGCCATAATTGTGGCCGAATACTGACGCAAAGGGTTTAAGGCATGAGAATTCTGATCACTGGTGGAACCGGGTTTATCGGCGCCCGATTGGCTGACGAGCTTCAGGCCGAGGGACATGAACTCACTGTGCTGGTGCGCGACTACGCGCGGGCCCGCCTGATCCTCGGCACTCGCCCGGAGCTGCTGCGCAGTCTGGATGAAGTCGATCAGGACCGGCAGATTGACGCCGTCATCAATCTGGCCGGTGCCGGCATTGCCGATAAACGCTGGACCGGCGCGCGCAAGCGTCTGTTACTGAGCAGCCGGCTGCAGACCACAAAGGCACTGGTGGCGCTGTGTCAGCGTCTGCGCCAGCGGCCACGGGTGTTTCTGAGCGCCTCAGCCGTCGGGTTCTATGGCGCACATGGCAGCGAGCCACTCACCGAAAGCTCACCTGCGCATGATGAGTTCAGTCATCAACTGTGCAAACGCTGGGAGGAGGAAGCCCGCAAGGGCGAGTCACTGGGCATGCGCGTGTGTATCATGCGTTTTGGCGTAGTACTGGGGCCTGGTGGCGGTATGCTGGGTCGTCTGCAGCCGATGTTTAAACTGGCATTGGGTGGGCGTCTGGGCAATGGCCAGCAAATGTTGTCGTGGGTGCACCGCGCAGATGTCATCAACGCCATGCGGTTCCTGCTGGCCAGCGAGAACGAGTCCGGCGTGTTCAACGTCACCGCGCCGGAAGCCGTGAACAACGCCACCTTTACCCGTGAACTGGCCGCCGTGGTCAAGCGGCCAGCTGTGCTACCATTGCCGGCACCGCTGGTGCAACTGATGTTCGGCGAGATGGGCGATCGTCTGCTGCTGCATGGCCAGAATGTCAAACCTGCTCGATTACAGGCTCTGGGATTTAACTTCAGGTACCCTGAACTGCGTTCGGCACTGGCAGCCTGCCTTTGCGATTCGGAGTCGAATTGAGGATAATACCGTGCCCGCGCGGCGGGCACACCACTGTTGATGTCCGTCAGTGGCGCTTGGTTGTCAAACTAGCATTTCGCAAACGCACGTGAGGGGGAAACCAGACTATGCAACGCGAGTCAATGGAAGTCGATGTCGTAATCGTTGGGGCCGGACCTGCTGGCCTGGCGACTGCCTGCCGTTTATTGCAACTGGCGCAGGAGGCAGGAAAAGAGATTTCCGTTTGCGTGCTGGAAAAAGGCTCCGAGGTCGGTGCGCACATTCTGTCGGGTGCCGTGTTCGAACCTTCCGCACTGAACGAACTGTTTCCAGACTGGAAAGAGAAGGGCGCCCCCGTACATACGGCGGTGACCGGCGATGACGTCTACTACCTGCCAGGCGAAGAAAAATCCATCCGCTTCCCGGATCTGCTGGTCCCCAAACCCATGCGCAATCATGGCAACTACATCATTTCGCTCGGCAATCTGTGCCGCTGGCTGGCCGAGCAGGCGATGGAGCTGGGCGCCGAAGTGTTCCCTGGTTTTGCTGCTGCGGAAATTCTCTATCATGAAGACGGCACAGTAAAAGGCGTGGCGACGGGCGACATGGGTGTTGATGCCAAAGGTGAAAAAAAGGACGCTTACGAGCCCGGCTTTGAATTTCATGCCAAATATACGATTCTGGCGGAAGGTTGCCGTGGGCACCTTGGCAAGGAGCTGATTGCCCGATTCGAACTTGACAAGGACAGCGATCCGCAACACTACGGTATTGGTCTGAAGGAAGTCTGGGAGATTCCGGCCGAGTTGCATAAGGAAGGGCAGGTGGTCCACACGGCCGGTTACCCGATGATTGGTGCCAGCTACGCCGGCTCCAGCGGCGGTTTCCTGTACCATGCCGAAAACAATCAGGTTTACCTGGGTCTGATTGTTGACCTGGGGTACAAAAACCCCCACATCAGCCCCTTCGATGAATTTCAAAAATTCAAACAGCATCCGGTTATCCGTCAGTATCTGGAGGGCGGCAAGCGTCTCAGTTACGGAGCGCGCGCGCTCAACAAAGGCGGCCTGAATTCCCTGCCCAAAATGAGCTTTCCGGGCGGATTGCTGATCGGTTGTGACGCCGGTACCCTGAATGCGGCGAAGATCAAGGGCAGCCATACTGCCATGCGTTCCGGCATGCTGGCCGCCGAGTCGCTGTTTGAGTCCCTGCAGCAGGAGACCGTCAAGCCGGGTAACGATCTGACCGAATACGGCGAGCGTGTGAAATCGTCTGCGCTGTACGATGAACTGCACAAGACCCGCAATTTCAGCGCCGGTTTTCACAAGTTTGGCTTCTGGATCGGCAGCAGCCTGAGCTTTATCGAACACAACATTTTTGCCGGCCGCTTCCCGCTGACTTTCAATGACAAGTCGCATGACTACGCACAGCTAAAGCCTGCAGCTGACTGCCCGAAGATCGAGTACCCGAAACCGGATGGCAAAATCACGTTCGACAAGCTGTCGTCGGTATTTCTGTCCAATACCAATCATGCCGAGGACCAGCCCTGTCACCTGCAGCTGGTGGATCCGGATATCCCGATCCAGCACAACCTGCCGGTCTATGACGAGCCAGCTCAGCGTTACTGCCCGGCGGGTGTTTACGAAGTGCTGGATGATGGTGAGGGCGGCAAACGCTTCCAGATCAACGCGCAGAACTGTGTGCATTGCAAAACCTGCGATATCAAGGATCCTGCACAAAACATCCAGTGGGTGGTGCCCGAAGGCAGTGGTGGCCCCAACTATCCGAACATGTAAGGCGTATTGAGGGTGGGCGCAGGCAACGTCTGCGCCTGTTACCCTGGAATATTCCTGCAGCATTGACGGTCTGAATACCCATAACACAGATTAAAGCGGGAGCAGGGCGGATCGGTGCAAATATTGGCGTTAGTCATTCCATGGCGGGTTCTGACACGCGGCTTGTTGGCCGCCGTCATCGTCATCGCGGTGCCTGCGTGTCAATTGCTCAGTCTCAACCCCGGGTTTCAGCCGGATACGGCACTTGAGCAGCGTATGCTGGAATCTGATGCGCCGATTCCCGATATTGACTTGCTGGCTGTTGATACTGCCATGCGTCAATACATGGCTCGGCATATCGATCCGGATCTGGGAGGCTGGGACCTGGTGTCCCGTCTGCAGGAGCTGCTGTTTTCCCCCGAATACCTCAATATCCAGTATGACAATAATGCCAATTTGACTGCCGCCGAAGTATTTGTGCAGCGGCGGGCAAACTGTCTGTCACTGGTCAATCTGTATATCGCCATGGCTCGTCATAATGGGCTGCAGGCGCAGTATCAGACTGCCCAGGTGCGACCGCAATGGGACCGGCGCGGGGAACTGCTGGTGCTCAGCGAGCACATTAATGCCCTGGGCAGCCTGGGTGGCAGCAGTCAGTATATTGTCGACTTTACGCCTGATGTGCAATTGCAGCAGCAAACTGCTGAAATCGTCACCGACCAGCAGGCGCTGGCGCTTTATTTTAACAACATCGCCGTTGACCATCTGGTCAATCAACACATCGATGAAGCGCTGCAGTGGTTTCGTTACGCGCTGGAGACTGACCCCGACCTGGCTATTGCCTGGAACAACATGGGCAGCACCTGGAACACGGCAGGTGATGATGAGCTGGCCGAGTACAGTTACATGAAAGCGGCCTGGCTGGACAGGAACTATCCGACAGCGGTTAACAATCTAGCCCGGTTTTATTCCGTGCGCGGCAATAAGGCTGAAGCTGAGCGATATCGTCGGGCGGTGCAACGCTACAATAACCGCAATCCTTATTATCACTATATGCTGGGCAATATTGCGTACAACGAACAGGATTTTGAACGGGCGCAGGAGCATTACCAACAGGCGATACAGCGCAATCGCCTGGAGCCCGATTTTTATCTGGCGCTGGGGCTGGCCTATCGTGAGCTCGGGCAGGAGGAGCAGTTCGAAGAGGCCAGGGATCTGGCGGTAGCGCTACGTGAGCTGGGTGACCAGACCTACCGGTCCGGTCAGTCCCGGGTCAGGCGCGTGGAGAACCAGTCCATCCTGCGTGCCAGCAGCGCTGGCTTCAGTGTGCGCTTTGTCGAGTGACAGCCTGGCAGTTCTGACAGTTCAGCCCTTCAGGCTTCGATGCTGACCGTAATACTGATATTGTAGGGGCTCAGCAGCGCCCTGGTTTCCTCTTGCCGTGCCTCGTCCTGCAACACCACAGTGGCAGTCATGCCTTTTTTGCTGTCAAAGCGTGTTTCCACAACGGCATTGATATGTTCCCGTTCCAGATGCTCCTGAAGAATGGCAGCACTGATCTGTTGCCGCAAGGCCGGTCTGAAGATCTTGCCGACGGCGGTCATGGGCATGGCATCAATAATCTCTATGCGCTTGGGCACGGCGGCCCGCTCCGATACCTTTTCTTCACAGTAGGCCAGCAGCGCCTGTGGTGTCACGGTGCTGCCGGGCCTGACCACCACAAATGCCATGGGCAATTCTCCCGCATAGGGATCCGGCATGCCCACCGCCGTGGCAGTGATGACATCAGGGTGAAGGTTCAGGGGTTCTTCGATCAGCTCAGGGTCAATGTTGTGGCCGCCCCTGATAATGAGATCCTTGGCCCGCCCGGTCAGATACAGAAAACCCTGCTCATCCATATATCCCAGGTCACCGGTATTAAACCAATGCTTCTCAATCCATGCCTGCGCGTTGTCTGACTCTGCCTTGTAGCCGGCGAATACCTGAGGGCCCTTAACCAGTACCACGCCGCTTTCCCCGAGCCTGCACTCCTTGCTGACGGTTGTGCCGTTGAGCTGAACAATTCTGACGCGGGAATAGGGCAGTCGCAGGCCGACACTGCCGGGAGGCTGGACCTCTGGCGGACGGGTAATCAGCGAGGTGGTTTCGGTCATGCCGTAGCCATTGGTCACCGACAGTTTGTATTTTTCTTCAAAGCGTTGTTCAAACGCTGGCGACAACGGGGCTGCGCCGGAATTGATCCGCTCCAGGCTACTGATGTCCTCGTCTCCCACCGGTACCTGCGCCAGTGCGGTCAGCACGGTTGGCACAGCTGCAAAACTGTTGGCCCTGAATCGTGCCACGTGATGCCACAGGTTCTTGATAACGTCCGGATTGCGGAAACCGGCCGGTGTCATCAGCACAATGCGATTGCCGGCGGCAAACGCGCCGATACCAAGGATGATAACGCCAAAGATATGGAACAGGGGCAAGCCGCACAGTGCGGTCTGCCGCCCGAGGTGTGAGTTCAGAACCTGCGACAATTGTCCCAGATAGGCCATGTTGCCATGGGTCAGTTGCGCGATCTTGGGTTTACCGGTAGTGCCGCCGGTGTGGAAACAGGCGGCAATGGTATCGGCCGTCAGTGGTCTGGGCTGGTTCAGCGACTGACTGTCCTGCTCGGTGACAGCGACATTGTAATCAACCAGCCTGATATCTCGGCCCGGAATCTCCGGCATGCTGCAGGGGTCTGTCAGGCCAGCCTGGTGCACAACCAGAATGGTATGGACGTCAGGCAGTGATGGCAGAATATGCAGTAGTTTATCCCATAGCGGTATGTGATCAGAGGGGGCCAGACAGGCGATGATACGGGCATCAGCGGCCTGCATGATTTCGCATATGTGGCCCGGTTCCAGCAGGGGATTAATCGGATTGGCAATGCCGGCGAGTTGACTGCCCAGGATCAGCGGATGTGATTGCGGTAGGATCGGCAGTAGCAATGACACGGCCTGATCGCCCAGCAGTCCCAGATTGCTTAACAGGTTGGCAGTCTGCCGGGTCACGCTGGCCAGATCATTGAAACTCAGCGTCTGGGGAATCTCATCGCGTCGCCCGGTGAGCAGAAAATCCAGCGCCGGGTCATCGCCGTAGCGGGCAGCGCTTTGCTCGATCAGTTCAAAAGCGGTTTGAGCGGGGAATTGTTCTTGCAGCGGAGTTTTTTCAAATGCCTCTATGTCGGGCATGGTGTCGAGTATCGGTTTGCTCATTGTTCGGTGCCTCTCCTCCGCTGTTTTTGTGCACCGAGTTATATCATGATCAGCTTACCCGCGCGACAGCCATTTCGCACATCTGCAGCATGGCTGTACGGTAGGTGGATTCCGGTAATGTCATGACTTGTGTGGTGGCCAGATCGGCCTGCTCCCGGGCCTTCTGGCGGGTATACTCAAGCGCGCCCGTGCTGCGGATAATGCCGATGACCTGATCCAGATTTTCCGGTCCGCCATTGATGATACTTTGGCGCAGCAGTTCGTGATCGTCGCCACTGCTGTGTTGCAGAGCATGGATCAGGGGCAGCGTGGGTTTGCCTTCAGCCAGGTCATCGCCGATGTTCTTGCCCATGGCACTGGCGTCGCCATCGTAGTCAAGCACATCGTCGACCAGCTGAAAGGCCAGGCCCAGGTGCATGCCGGCGGCTTTCAGAGCCTGACAGGTATCAGCTGGGGCCTTGGCCACAATCGCTCCGCAGTAGGCGGCGGCCTCGAACAGGACGGCGGTCTTGTCCCGGATCACGCGCATATAGTCTGCTTCTGATATGTCCGTGCGATGTTTATTCAGAAGCTGCAGCACTTCGCCTTCGGCAATGATATTGGTGGTGTCGGCAATAACCTGCATGACATCGATATTGCCGATCTTCACCAGCACCTGAAATGCACGCGAATAGATGAAGTCGCCGACCAGGACGCTTGAGGGGTTGTTCCATTGTTCATTGGCGGTGGGGCGGCCGCGGCGCATGGCCGACATATCCACGACGTCGTCATGCAGCAGGGTGGCGGTATGGATAAACTCAATCACTGCTGCCAGCTTGACCGCATCGTCACCGGTGGCGCCGCAACTGCGGGCGCTAAGCAGCACCAGCATGGGCCGCATACGTTTGCCGCCGGCATTGATGATGTAGTGGCCAATGTTCTCGACCAGGTCGACATTGGAATGCAATTGCTCAACAATAAATTCGTTGACGGCCTCAAAATCGGTCGCAACAGCGGCGCGGATCGTATTATGCATGGGTATACCGTCGTTCGGGTACGCTGGACATGGGAATGCGCGGTCATGCTAGGGGCGAAGCGCGAGGCTGTCAAGCCGCACTGCATTCCTGATGCAGCCACTGATTGTCGTACTTTATAATAGCGGGCACTCAAACAGAGCCGCCTGTCTGTCAGCAGCCCCAGCCCGCCATTTGATGGACAGGGGGGTGATGGGACCCGGCTCCCACACCCCCTGTCCTTCAGATGGCTGCCGAAGTGGCATGATACAGGGCGTCACTTTCCTCAAGACGGATCGCTGAGACTATGCAAAACTATGCATAAATCAGTGAGAAATGCTTGCCAGTGGCGTCCGCTTCTCGTAAAATGCCCGCCCTTATAGATTAGAGCGCAACGGCCATGGCCGCGGTGCTACAGGTTTGCGGTCCCGTACTGATGTCAGGGAAGCAAGCCAGGTTCCCAAATACTGGAGTTTCATATGTACGCGGTTATTGAGAGTGGTGGCAAGCAGCACCGGGTTGTTGAAGGCGAGACCTTGAAGTTGGAAAAGATCGAAGTTCCGACTGGCGAGAGCATCAACTTTGACAAAGTGCTGATGGTAGGTGAAGGCGAGTCCGTCAAGATTGGCGCGCCTTACGTTGACGGCAGCACCGTGACCGCTGAAGTGATTGCCCAGGGCCGTGCGCCGAAAGTGACAATCATCAAATTCAACCGTCGTAAGCACTACCGTAAGCGTCAAGGCCACCGTCAGTGGTTTACGGAAGTTCGCATCACAGGTATCAAGGGCTAATTCAGTCCGGGAGTAGATCATGGCACATAAAAAAGCAGGCGGTAGTACCAGTAACGGTCGCGATTCGATATCCAAACGACTGGGTGTAAAACGCTTCGGCGGCGAGCAGGTTCTGGCTGGCAACATCATCGTTCGTCAGCGTGGTACGCGCTTCCACCCCGGCACCAATGTCGGTATTGGTAAAGACCACACACTGTTTGCCAAGGCTCACGGTCGTGTACTGTTTGAAGTAAAAGGTCCGAATAACCGCAAATTCGTCAGCATCGTAGAGGCCTGAGGGTCTGCTGACCCGGCGTACCCGGCTCCTGCGAGCAGGGTTGCCAATGCGGTGATGTGATCAGTAAAGCCCTGTCAGTCGACGGGGCTTTTTTGTATGGGTGGTAAGCAAAGTGAAGTTTGTAGACGAAGCTGAAATCACAGTCGAAGCAGGCAGGGGCGGTAATGGCTGCCTGAGCTTTCGACGTGAAAAGTTCATCCCGAAAGGCGGGCCTGACGGTGGTGATGGTGGTGATGGCGGTAGTGTCTACCTGGTAGGTGACAGCAACCTTAATACCCTGGTCGATTTCCGCTTTCAGCGCCGTTACATCGCGCAGGCTGGACAGGGTGGCATGGGTGCCAACTGCACGGGCCGCGCCGGTGAGGACCTTGAGGTCCGGGTGCCCATTGGTACCAGCGTCGTGGATAAATACACGGAAGAACTGATTGCCGACATCGCCGAGCATGGTCAGAAAGTTATCGTCGCCAAGGGCGGTTTTCATGGCCTGGGCAATACGCGCTTCAAATCCAGCACCAACCGCTCGCCGACCAAGCACACCAAAGGCACCGACGGCGAAGTCCGCACGCTGCAGTTGCAGTTGAAAGTTATCGCTGATGCCGGCCTGCTGGGTCTGCCCAATGCCGGTAAATCCACGTTGCTGCGCGCGATTTCCGCAGCCCGGCCGAAAGTGGCGGATTACCCGTTCACCACGCTGGTGCCAGGTCTGGGTGTGGTGCGCATCGAAATGGAACGCAGCTTTGTCATGGCAGACATTCCCGGCGTTATCGAAGGCGCCTCCGAAGGCGCAGGGCTGGGTTTCCGTTTCCTCAAGCACCTGTCGCGTACACGTCTGCTTCTGCACGTGGTGGATGCAGTCCCGCTCGACGAGTCCGATCCGGTGGCGCAAGCCAAAGGCATAGTCGATGAGCTGGCGGGATTCAGTGCCACGCTGGCGCAAAAAGAACGCTGGCTGGTGCTCAACAAAACCGACATGGCCGACCCGGATACCCTGGCAGCGTTACGGCAGCGGTTTGTTGACGAGCTGGGCTGGGATATTCCGGTTTATCATATTGCTGCGATTGACGGGGAAGGCTGCAAGCAGCTGTGTCACGACATCATGCGTTCGGTGGAAGAGCACCGGCGTCTGCTGGCGGATGACGAAAACTATCGGGAGGCGGAGCAGGCCCGCGATCAGCAAATGGAATTTGAAATCCGTCGCAGCATCGAAAAGACCCGCAAGCGCCGTCCCGTTGATGACGGGGATGACGATTTTGATGACTTCGATGATGACGATGATGATGGTGTAACAGTCGTTTATGAGTAGACAGAAAGACGGTTCAGGCGCCCGACGCTGGGTTGTAAAAATAGGCAGCTCACTGATCACCAACAACGGCACCGGGCTTGATCGCCAGGCCATTGAAAATTGGGTACGACAGCTGGTAAGTCTGCAGCAGGGCGGCATCGAAGTCGTGCTGGTGTCGTCCGGTGCGGTTGCTGAAGGCGTCAAGCGCCTGGGTCTGAAAAAGCGGCCCCGGGAAATCCATTTGCAGCAGGCTGCGGCAGCCGTTGGTCAGATGGGCCTGATCCAGACCTATGAAAGCTGTTTTCAGCAATATGGCGTGCATACCGCGCAGGTGCTGCTGACCCACGATGATCTGTCCAATCGCCGTCGTTACCTGAATGCCCGCAGTACCCTGGCCGGGCTGGTCGGTATGCGCGTGGTGCCGGTCATCAACGAAAATGACACGGTGGCAACAGCGGAGCTGTGTTTCGGGGATAACGACACACTGGGTGCATTGGTGGCGAATCTGTTGGGTGCCGATACCTTGATCATACTCACCGATCAGCAAGGTCTGCATGAAGCCGATCCACGCAAGCAGGCCGATGCGCCACTGATTGCTGAGGCCATGGCTGAGGACGGTCGCTTGCTGGCCATGGCTGGTGGCAGTGGCAGCCTGGGCCGTGGTGGCATGATCACCAAAATCACGGCGGCGCGACTGGCGGCTCGCTCCGGTGCGCGTACAATCATCGCCAATGGCAGGGAGCCCGAGGTACTGGTCAGGCTGGCGCAGGGCGAATCAATCGGCACCCGGCTGTTGCCGGAAAAACAGCCAATGGCGGCGCGCAAACAGTGGCTGGCCGGCCATCTGAAAGCCAAGGGCGAGCTGGTCATTGATGCCGGCGCCGTCAAGGTCTTGCGCGAGTCCGGGCGCAGCCTGCTGCCGGTCGGCGTTACCGCCGTCAATGGTGACTTTGACCGTGGCGAAATGGTGGTGTGTGTGGATGAGTCGGGTCAGGAAATAGCGCGCGGGCTGGTCAATTACGACAGTCGCGAGGCCGCACAGATTCTTCGTCAGTCAAGCCGGCAGATCGAGGCCATACTGGGTTATATGGGTGATGCCGAGATGATACACCGGGACAACCTGGTGGTTGCAGAATAAAACCCGGTCAGGCTGGCTCGGCCGGTGCATGAATATCCAGGTACAAAAAAAGCCGGTCGCAACCGGCTTTTTTTATGCTTTCAAGCGCGCGTTTTAATCACGCGTATACGTGCTTCGTGTCTGCACAACCTGACTACAGGTGTTTGCATACACAGGGCAGGAATCATTCAGATACCCACCCGCAGCAGGATCTTATGCTTTCAGTGCCAGGATGGCAGCGTTCAGACGGCTCTTGTGACGAGCGGCCTTATTCTTGTGAATAATGCCCTTGTCTGCCATACGGTCGATGACCGGTACCGCGCGGTTGTAAGCAGCGGTGGCGTTGTCATAGTTGCCTTCCTGGATAGCAGTCACTACTTTTTTAATGTAGGTGCGAACCATGGAACGGAAACTGGCGTTGTGGCGGCGAGCGACTTCATTCTGACGTGCGCGCTTACGGGCTTGTACGGTGTTGGCCAACTGATGCTCCTTACGATACTGTCAACGTGTGGCAAAATTCAAGACGCGGTACTATGCCGATAATCGCGTCTGGTGTCAAGCCACTATGACATAAGATAAGCCGTTTTACGATAATCCGATAGTGGTGTCCTGTCGTAGTCTCCGTCATATGTTACGCTGGAAAGCACATTATGGTGAAACCAAAGGAGTATTGAACCATGAGCAAGATCGATATTGGTATCAACAAAGCTGATCGTACTGAGGTCGCGGAAGGACTGAAACGATTGCTGGCCGATTCGTATACGCTGTATTTGCAGACACACAACTTTCACTGGAACGTAGAAGGCCCGAGGTTCCGCGAACTGCACCTGATGTTCGAAGAGCACTACACAGAGCTGGCCGTGGCGGTTGATGATATCGCAGAGCGCATCCGTACCCTGGACGTGGCGGCGCCAGGCACTTACAAAGAGTTCGCCCGCCTGAGCTCGATTGAAGAAGTGGATGGTGTGCCGGATGCCAAACAGATGGTGGATCTGCTGACCCATGGCCACGAGCAGGTGGTGAAAACCTGTCGCGACGTGCTGAAGCTGGCCAATGACGCCGATGACGAGTCCACGTCAGCGATGGCCTCAGACCGTATGCGTATTCACGAGAAAACCGCCTGGATGCTGCGCGCCATCAACAAGTAACCGAACATAAAGGGGACGGAGGGATTTAAAGGCGGGGTTAAAGGGGACGGAGGCATTTAGCTCGCTAAACGCCTCCGTCCCCTTTAACCCCCTTTACCCATTCAGAACAGCAAATACCACACCAGGAACAGCACACTGAAGGCCGTCAGGTAAATCATGCCGATCCAGGCCAGCAGATTCATCCCCGCCGAGATTCCCTTGCCCCGCACCAGGCTGAAATTGAGCCAGGCAAAAAACGGCGTGGTCAGAAATGCCAGCGTCATGGCAAAGGTCAGCATCGGGCTCAGTGCACTCTGAAAAAACAGAATGATGGCCATGCCTGCAGCCGCCTGTCCTGCGATCCACGCCGTCAGCGTCCAGCTGCGGCGCTCTCCGCCGGGCCTGCGCAGCAGGTGAAAGGATTCATCGAGGGTTCGGGCATAACCATCCAGCACGGCCAGTGTTGTGCCGAACATGCACATGAAGGCGATAAACGCGATAAACAGCCGCGCCCAGTCGCCAATCGTTGTGGCATACATGTCCACCAGTTGTTGGGCGAAGGCGGCGCCGGCCATGGCAATTTCCTGTTCTGTGCCATGCTGCAGCAATGCCCCCAGGGTGATAAACACCACCGCCAGCACCATCGCTACGGCGTACCCCAGGTTGAAGTCAAACAGGCCGTCAGACAGCGACACCCGGGTCAGCTTCTGCTTTGAGCGCAGCCACATCGAGTTGATCGCCGACAATTCAATGGGGACTGGCATCCAGCCCATGGTGGCGACGATAAAGGCCAGGGCTGAGAGCTGCCAGGGTGACGGACTGACATAGTCCGCCGGCGCCATCGGGCCGTTTTGCCAGGCGATGACTACCGCGATCAGCGTACAGACGGTCAAAACCAGCATCAGCGCCCGGGACAGCCCGTCCAGCACCCGGTAATGCCCGGCCAGCAGGATCACCAGACACATGCCCAGCAGTATCAGGCAGAGCAGGTTCAGCGACAGGTTGCCAGGAATAAAGTATTGCAGCAGACTGGCCGTCAGTAGCAATACACCCGCGGTGTTGACCACAGCGGCGATCAGGTTCAGCGCCGTAAACGCGATCAACCAGCCACGCCCCTTGTCCTGATATCCCTCAACCAGGCTTTTGTTGTTCCAGAGTGTGTACTGCACACCAAAGCGGAAGAACGGATATTTGAGGACATTGACCAGTACGATCAGCCACAGCAATTGCCAGCCGAACAGGGCACCTGCCTGGGTTGAGGCGACCAGATGGGAGGCGCCGACGGCAGCGGCCGCCATCACCAGACCGGGCCCGGTGGCCCGCCAGCGTTCTATAAGTCGTGATTTTTCCATAGTATTTTTTTTATTAACCTGTGTTCTGTGGTCGTATTTTTCCATGATGGTGCGATAATACGCCTGCGCAGCATAATGGAATGCCAGCCAAGGGTACAGACCCCGGAGTTCGAGAGCGAAATTTGAGTAGCCAATCAACAGATAATCAGCAACCCGAAACGCCAAAGCAACGCCGCGGGCTGTTACGCTCCAGTGCCGTGACCGGCAGCATGACCTTTGTGTCGCGCATACTCGGACTGGTCAGGGATGTGGTGCTGGCGCGTGTGTTCGGCCCGGGTGACGGTGCTGATGCGTTCTTCCTTGCCTTCAAGATTCCCAATTTCCTGCGTCGCCTGTTTGCCGAAGGTGCTTTCAACCAGGCGTTTGTGCCGGTGCTGTCGGAGTATCGCAGTACCCGCAGCCTGGCGCAGGTGCAGGAACTGATTAATGCCGTAGCCGGTTACCTGGGCACCGTACTGCTGGTGATTACCACGGTCGTGGTGCTGGCGGCACCCTGGATTTCGGTGCCCATTGCCTACGGGTTTACGGCAGATCCGGTCAAGTTTGCCCTGTTTGTGGATATGCTGCGCATTACCTTTCCCTATTTGCTGCTGATTTCTCTGACGGCGTTTGCCGGGTCCATTCTTAACAGTTACGACCGCTTTGCCATCCCGGCGCTGACGCCGGCGTTGTTGAATCTGTCGCTGATTGCCTCGGCACTGTTGCTCAGTCCCTATTTTCTACAGCCCGAGATTGCGCTGGCCTGGGGTGTATTGCTGGCCGGCATTGCGCAGTTGCTGTTCCAGTTGCCATTTCTGGTGCAAATGCAGCTGATGCCCCGGCCACGACTGGTAAAACATCATGAAGGTGTGAGTCGCATCATCAGGCTGATGATACCCGCGCTGTTTGGGGTTTCCGTCAGTCAGATCAACCTGTTGCTCGATACCTTTATTGCGTCGCTGCTGGTCGCCGGCAGCGTGTCATGGCTGTATTTTTCTGAGCGCCTGATGGACCTGCCGCTGGGCATATTTGCAGTGGCAGTGGCAACTGTGGTGCTACCCAGTCTGTCCCGTCGCCACGCTGAACGCTCCAAAACGGAGTTTGCTGCCTTGCTGGACTGGGCGTTGCGGCTGATCCTGCTGATTGCGGTGCCGGCGAGTCTGGCGTTGGTGCTACTGGCGCAACCAATGATCATTACCCTGTTTCAGAACGACAACTTTACCGCCAGCGATGTGGTGATGGTGACTTACAGCCTGCAGGCATACTCGCTGGGGCTGCTCGCCTTTATGTGCATCAAGATTTTTGCACCGGGATTCTATTCGCGCCATGACACCCGGACGCCGGTGCGTATCGGCATAGTTGCCATGGTGGCCAATATGGTCATGAATATTCTGCTGGTGTTTGTGCTGGACATGGCTCACACCGGTCTGGCACTGGCGACATCGCTGGCTGCCTATCTGAACGCCGGCCTGTTGTTCATCGGTCTGCGCCGCGAAGGGGTGTTCGATTTCCAGCCGGGCTGGTTACTGTTTGTGATCAGGCTGGTGTGTGCCAATGCCGTCATGTGTGTCTTTCTGGTGTTCATAGCCGGCGATTGGCGGGAGTGGCTGGACTGGGATATCTGGCAGCGCATCCGGCAGATGGCGTTGCTGTGTGTTGGCGGCATGGCGCTGTATCTGCTAACCCTGCTGGTGTCGGGCATGCGGCCCGCCGACTTCCGGCGGCAGGCCTGATCAGCGCCCGCCAGCCGGGTTTGGGCCCGCGCCCCTGCCAGCAAGCGACACGAGTCAGGGCTTGCGGAACAGCAGGGTAAAACGGTCTGTGCGCCCGGTCACGGTTTCATGGCCCACTTCCAGGGTCAGGTCGTCTGCCACGCTGGCATGCAAGTCACTGAAATCCACCAGTTCAAAGCCGGCGGCCTGAATCTCCCGGATTACCAGCACCGGGTCCAGGCGTCTGCCGTTCTCCCGGGTGTCTGCTTCCAAGTGCCTGCGGGTGTGGTCGATGACGCCGTACAGGCCACCGGCGCGCAGGCTGTCGAAAACGGCATCGTTCAGGTGGGCACGGCTCTGTGCATCCATGTTGTGCAGATTGCGGAAGGTCAGCACCATATCCAGGTCATCGACGGTAAAGTTGAATGGCGCCAGTTCACGCAGGGTCATACCGTCTGGCAGCGTCAGCACTTCGACCTCATCAAACCCCGGCTCATTGAGCACGCGCTCAACTACCGTGTCAGTGCCAATGGCAACATAAAGCTTGCCGCTGCCACGCAGGGTTGGTGCCAGAATTTTGGTGTACCAGCCCGCCCCCGGGACCAGTTCCAGTACCCGCATGTCCTCGCGCAGGCCAAAGAACTCGAGGGTCTCTACCGGCCTGCGCTCGATTTCATCGCGGGCAGTCTCGGCCGGCGTTCGGGTAGCCCCCTGCAAGGCCATTTCAATCTTGTTGCGGGTGTCGGCAAAGTCGTCGCTCTGCGCTTGTACAATCGGTGCAGCCAGCGTCAGGCTCATGGCCAGTGCAGCCATAAAAGCGAAGTCTGCCTTGCCGCGGAATGATTTGATCATGCTTGTTCTCCGGAAAGATAACTGGCCACAGGCCCATGGGCGCACTAGGCGCGTGATACAAATTTGCCGGTCACGGTACTGACCTTGATTTTCTCACCGGTGGTGAGGTATTCAGGCACCTGGATCTCCATGCCGGTGTCCAGGGTTGCCGGTTTGGGGCGGGCTGTTGCCGAGGCACTGCCACCGCCCGGAGGCGTGCTGACAATCTCCATGACCACTGTTTGCGGTAATTCAATTCCCAGCAGATTGTCTTCCATGATCAGCGCCGTGATACCGTCCAGCTGGTCAGTCAGGAAGGGGATGTCATCCTCGATCTGATCGGCATTGATGCCATACTGACTGTAGTCGTCGGTGCTCATGAAGTACAGGGTGTTGTCTTCGCGATAGGAATACTGCACATTTTTGCGACTGCAATCCGCAATTTTGACAACATCGTCTCCCTTGTAAGCTTGGTCAAGCTTCTGGTGGGTTTTCAAATTGGTGTAACGCACCTTGTACATGGTCACGCCACCGCGGGAAGACGGGCTTTTACCTTCCAGCTGACGGATCAGGTGCGGGACACCGTCGATATCGACAATCATGCCGCGTTTTAATTCATTTGCTTTCATGACCTTGTCATCCTCGGAAGCCGGGCGCGCAGGTGTAGCGCCGGGGTCGAAATTTACTGTATCTGCGGCAGCCTGTAAATATTGGGGTAAAGGCGGTAAAGGGCGGTCGGTAAAGGGGACGGAGGGATTTAGCTCGCTAAATCCCTCCGTCCCCTTTACCGACCGCCCTTTACCGTGGTGATCAAATAACTGTATAACAGGCCACAGAACCAGATAGTTTAGCGAGTAGCAGAGCATGACCAAAGATGAAGTAGACAATTTCCATATTATTTCCGCGGAAGAGCTGCCGCAGCCAACGCAGCTGAAGCAGGAAATGCCTCTGGCGGGCAAGGCGCTGGAGACAGTGCTGCGGGGTCACCGCGGGGTCAAGGGCATCCTTGACGGCAAGGACGATCGGCTGATCGTGGTGGTAGGCCCGTGTTCCATTCACGACACGGCCCAGGCCATGGACTACGCGCGCTTGTTGAAACCTCTCGCGGATGAGCTGCAGGATACCTTGCTGATTGTCATGCGGGTGTATTTCGAAAAGCCGCGTACCACAGTCGGTTGGGAAGGGCTGATTTATGACCCCTATCTGGATGGCAGTCACCGGATCGAACACGGACTGCGCATTGGTCGCCAGTTGATGCTGGACATCAATGAGCTGGGGCTGCCGATTGCCGTCGAAGCACTTGATCTGATCTCACCCCAATATCTGCAGGATCTGGTGAGCTGGACAGCGGTCGGTGCACGTACCACGGAATCGCCGACGCATCGCAAACTGGCCAGCGGTATATCTTCCGCAGTCGGTTTCAAGAACAATGTGGACGGCAGCCTGTCGGTGGCGGTCAATGCCATTCGTGCGGCATCGGCAATCAATACCTTCATCAGCGTCACCGATGCTGGCAAGGTTGCGGCGTTTCGCACCTCAGGCAATCCGCACTGTCATGTGATTCTGCGTGGTGGCAAGGAGCCCAACTTTGAGGCACCGTTTGTTGCGGCCTGTGAACAGGAACTGCGCAAAGCTGCGATTACCGAAAATATCATGATTGATTGCAGCCATGGCAATTCACGGAAACAGTATGAGCGACAACTGGAGGTGCTGCACGATGTCACCGTTCAGATCGAAGCGGGTAATCAGTCGATAATCGGTGTCATGCTGGAAAGCAATATCCATGCAGGTAATCAGCCAATACCGGATGATCTGGAAGAGATCCGTTACGGTGTGTCAATTACTGATGCCTGTGTGGACTGGCCGGCGACCGAAGCAGCGCTGCGCGAGATGGCGGAGTGCTTGCGTCCGGTATTGCCGGCCAGAAAACGTGGGTGAATATGGGTTTTGTATGGTGCGTTCAGCCGCCTATGGTCATGGAGATAATGACCAGGCCAATGGCAACCAGCGCGATAGTGCCAACTGCCACGCTGATATTGCGTGCTACCAGACGATCTTCCATTGTTTTGCCTCCGCGATATAATTAAAGACTGCTAGTCCAAAAAGTATGATTGAAAGTGCCAGTGGGGCTATTGCCCTCTTGTGACTGTTATCATCGCGAATCCAGTGGGCCGGTATATTGATCTGTATCAAGCGCCGGCAATTCGGTCTCTCAGTTAATGCCGGAAAGTAGTTCGGGACGTTGCTGCCCTGTGCTTAATTGACTAAGATGAAGACAGATAAAACAGCGGTCAGCTAAACGCAATAAATGAAGCTAAAGGAGAGTCGGCTTATGACAAATTACAAGAAAGTACTGGTTGCGGTTGATGGTTCTGATGAGTCGGACAAGATCATTGCCAAGGCATTGGCGATGGCCGATGGCAGCAATGCGCAGTTGGATGCGGTCATGGTATTTGAGCCTTTGCTGGGCAGTTATTCGTTCGAGCTGAACATGGCAGATTTCGAAAAAGTCCAGAAAGAACACCAGGAGCAGGTGGCCAGCCAGGTCCGTGCAAAAATGGCCGACCTGTCTCCGTCTGTGCCTGCCAAGCAGGTGCATTTTCTGCGCGGCAAGCCGGCCACTGAAATCAAGAAACTGTGCGAGGAACTGGGTACGGATTTGCTGGTCATCGGCAGCCACGGGCACAACCCGGTGCGAGCGGTGCTGGGTTCAACCGCCAATGCCGTCCTGCACGGTATCCATTGCGATGTCCTGACCATTCGCGTCTAACGCCCGGGAAACCTCAAGCCAGCCTGGCAGCGTGATCAGCCAGATGCCTTAAACCTCAAGGGGGTGCCGGAACCGGCACCCCCTTGAGGTTTAAGGCTGCACTGCTATCGCGCAGGCTGGTTAGCCGGACTTGAGCACCGCCGCGATGCTCTGTGCCAGATATTCAATGTTGCTGCTATTGATGCCGGCAATATTGATTCGACTGGAGTCTACCAGGTAGATGCTGTACTGATTGATCAGCGTCTGCACCTGGTCAACGTTCAGACCCAGAAACGAAAACATGCCTTTTTCCTGCCTGATAAAGCCGAAGTCACGATCGATACCCTGTTTGTCCAGTTCAACAACCAGCGCTGAACGCAGACCGTTAATACGCTCACGAACTTCGGTCAACTCCAGTTCCCAGTTTTCCCTCAATTCACTGTCTGCAAGAATCTCGGCCACCACACTGGCTCCATGGTCGGGGGGCATGGTGTACATGCCGCGCGCAGTGGAGGCGATCTGGCTGGCAGCCGCCTGCGCAATGCTGGCATTTTCGGTAATGACCGTGAGTGCGCCGGTGCGCTCGCGGTACAGGCCAAAATTTTTGGAGCACGAGCTGACGACTATCAGCTCAGGCAGCATTTCTGCCAGCAAACGCACGCCGTAGCCGTCGCCGGCCAGGCCGTCACCGAGGCCCTGGTAGGCCAGGTCAATGAATGGAGTGAATCCGTTTTTCTGTGCCAGCGCCGCGACTGCCTGCCATTGCTCCTGGTTCAGGTCAGCGCCGCAAGGATTGTGGCAGCACCCGTGCAAGAGCACGAGGTCGCCCGGACCGGCCTGGTTTATACGAGACATCATGTCATCAAAACGGATACCGTGTTTTTGGTAGTCATAGTAGGGGTAGGTGTCGAGCTGCAGACCGGCTGCTTCGAGCAGTGGGATATGATTCGCCCAGGTGGGGTCACTGACCAGTACCTTGCTGCCCGGTTTGGCTTTCTGGATGAATTCCGCTGCCAGGCGCAGGCCGCCGCAACCGCCCGGGGTCTGAAATGTTGTGCGGCGATCACCCAGTGTTTCAACCAGTTTGTCACCCAGAATCAAGTCAGCGATGAGGGCATTGAATGTCGCTGAGCCAGCCGGTGACACATAGGTTTTGCTGATCTGGCTTTGCAGTAATCTGGCTTCTGCGATTTTTACCGCCCGCATCACCGGCGTGTTGCCCTGCTCGTCTTTGTAAACCCCCACACCCAGGTCGATCTTGCGCGGATTGCTGTCATCGCGATGGGTGGCTATCAGGCCAAGAATGGGATCGGCGGGCAGGGGTCTCAGAGCGTCAAACATGGGTATGTTCCTGTTGGGGGTAGAGGCAGCTTGTCAACATTGCCGATTGCCAATCAAAAATGTTGCCGCAGCGATTGCGCTTTCAGCGTGTTCTGCAGCAGCGATACGATGGTCATTGGGCCAACGCCGCCCGGTACCGGTGTAATCCAGCTGCACTTGTCCTTGACCGCTTCAAAGTCAACGTCACCGGCCAGCCGATAACCGGATTTTTTGCTGTCATCAGGCAAGCGGGTAATGCCAACATCAATGACCACAGCCCCGTCCTTGACCATGTCAGCACCGACAAACTCGGCTTTGCCAATGGCCACAATGAGGATGTCGGCGCTGCGACAGATAGCTGCCATATCCCGGGTGCGGCTGTGCACCAGGGTCACTGTGCTGTTGCCTGGGTTGGTGTTGCGGGACATCAGCAGTGACATTGGCGTGCCGACGATGTTGCTGCGCCCGATGACTACGCAGTGCTTGCCTTCTGTTTCAATATTGTGATGGCGCAACAGCTCCATGATGCCGTTAGGCGTGGCCGAGATGAATGTCGGCAAACCCAGGCACAAACGGCCCACATTCTCTGGACAGAAGCCATCCACGTCCTTGGCCGGGTCAATGGCGAGGGTCACGCGGGTTTCATTGATGTGAGCGGGCAGGGGCAGTTGGACAATGAATCCATCAATGTCGGCGTCATTGTTCAACTTGTCAATTTCTGCCAGCAGGGCCTCTTCGCTGACATCACTGTCCAGTCTAACCAGTGTTGATTTGAAGCCCACCCGTTCGCAGGCCAGGACTTTATTGTTGACGTAGGTCTCGCTGGCACCGTCACTGCCGACCAGGACAGCCGCCAGATGGGGGATCTTGCCGCCCTGGGCGCGGAGCTGGTCGACCTGTTCGGCTATCTGGGCCTTAATCGTTTCCGCAGTCTGTTTGCCATCGAGTAATTGCATGAAGAGAGCCCCTGTTCGGTAAAGGAGGCAATCATAAACGAGCGTTGGCAGTGGCTCAAGCTACCATTTGCCGGTGTTGGGCATGCTTGCCCAGGGGTCCTGGGGCGGCAGGGGGTCGCCCGCCTGCAACAGTTCAATGGAGATATTGTCTGGTGAGCGGATAAAAGCCATCCGGCCGTCGCGTGGCGGCCGGTTAATGGTCACGCCCTGATCCTGCAGGGAAGCACAAATAGCGTAGATATCGTCGACGCGATAGGCCAGATGACCAAAGTTGCGACCTTCGTCCAGGTTTTCCGGGTCCCAGTTCCAGGTCAGTTCGATCTGGGCGTTCTGGTCACCTTCTGCCGCCAGGAAAACCAGTGTGAAGCGCCCGGATTCGTTGTCCCGGCGACTGATTTCTCTGAGACCCAGCTTGTTGCAGTAAAAATCCAGGGATGCCTCCAGATTGCTGACACGCACCATGGTGTGAAGGTATTTCATAGAGCTCTCCTGAAAATTCCGAGGTCTGTTGTCCTGCAACACGTCAATCTTGGCGGGGGGCAGTGCCGGCCACCAGGCGAAGCGGAACATATTCGCCTGACTGGTTCCAGTCCCCTTCAATGGCGATGACATCGCCATTGTCGGCCAGCACCAGGTTGCCATAATACTCCACCTGGATACTGCTGAGCCGGATCGTGATCTGCTGATCGCGGATGCTGACGCTGTCAATCGGCAACCCGCTGCGGAACTGGCTGGGGATGTCCAGCGTGCCAGTGTGTGGGGCGTTTTCGTCCGCCCTGTTCAGGTTAAAGACAACATCAATGGGATCGAACTGCGCGGCGACCAGGGTCCCCTGCCATTGGCCACTGAGGTCCTGTGCCATGGCGCCGGTACTGATCACCAGGGACAGACCGATGGCTGACAGAAAAGCCAGATTGAATTGTTTTAAATGTGTCATCACCACAGCATAACGTGCGACTGCCGATAAAAAAAGAGGGAGTTGCCAACTGGCAACACCCTCCTGGACTTGCCCGGACCCCCGGAATCCCTATTTTTTCAGGTATTCAAAGGTCAGGTTGTAGGCGACGTTGGTTGTGATCGGGCCAATCACCGTTTGCGTGGTCGTGGTTGCAGAGAACTGGGCGCGGTAGAATACCCGGCTATCTGAGACACTGACTTCACTGATCTGGAAGCTGCTGAACGTGCTGGCGTCAACGCCCTCGGCATCCTCCAGTGCCTTGCGCACATCGTCTTCGAGACTATCCAGTTCCGTGTTGCCAGGGGCCGGAATACTGTCGATCTTGAAAGTGAACGGCGTGCTGACGCCACTGCTTGAAACCGTGCCGGCGATGGTGAGTGCGTAGTCGCCTTCCGGGATATCCACGACCGGTTCGTTAATCGGGCCAACCGGCTGACCTGTCAATTCCGCCAGCGTGCTGGCGAGGGTGCCAATGGTGACCGGTGCGTCACCGAATTCGCCACCCATGACGTAGACCGTATTGTTCTTGATGCCGATATAGGTTGTGGTGCTGGGGTAGTAACGATAGACATAACCATCCAGTATGCTGAATGCAGAGTCCATAGCGGTGCTCGGGAACAGGTTGCCATACAGCTCTTCGGCCTTGGTGACCAGTTGGCTGATCTGGCTCATGTTCGGTGGTGTGCCGCCCAGTAACCCGCAAGTGGTGGAGTTGCTGGTTTTGTTGCCAGTGAACTGGCCCAGGAAAACATCGGATGTGGACATGACATTGGCTTCATTAAAGCTGCCTGAGGTCACGTTGGAGACCGCCAGTTTGACTCCGAGCGCCGGTATGTTCCAGATCGCTTCTGCGCCTGACACCGTCGGACTGGTCAATACCAGGTCGGCGATGCATACAGTACCCCCAGCGGCGATAACCATATCAATGCTGGTGCCATTGGCCAGTGGCGCGCCAGTCTGCGCCGACCCGAAGGTCAACGAATAGGTGCCTTCCAGGGATGCCGGTATTGACGTTGACTGCGCAAGTACAGCACTGCTGCCTGTCATCAGCACACTTGCCACGCAGGGCATCAGTACCCGGCATAGCTGATTCTTGAAAATTGCCATCACTCTAGCTCCATTGCCATCTTGAATCGTTGAGGTTTGTCGCACCACGGCAGGTTAGGTCATACGCCCCGCTGCGGGCACCCCCTGATCGGGGGGCAGGGTTAATCTACGATGGAAAAATGCTACTATTCCGCTCCGGCCAACGACAGACTCTTAGACCTCAGGGAAAATGGTGTATATGGCAACAACAGACAGCAGAAGCAAATATGTGCTGACGGTATCCTGTCCGGAGGCGAACGGCATCGTTCGTGCAGTCAGTGATTTTCTGTTTCAGCGCGGGGCAACCATCAGTGAGGCGGCCCAGCACCGTGATCCGGAGATCGACAGGTTTTTCATGCGGGTGGAGTTTGAGGAAGTGGAGGCTCACCTGCCGGCCACCGAAAAGCTTGATGAAGACTTTGGCGACATTGCCACCCGTTTTGACATGCAATGGAGTTTTTTCGATCTGAACATTCGGCCCAGACTGCTGCTGGCGGTATCACGGCACGGGCACTGCCTGAATGATATTCTGCATCGCTGGAGTGCCGGCGCACTGCCTGCTGATGTGGTGGGCGTGGTCTCCAATCATGAGGATATGCGCGGTATCACTGAATGGTACGGACTGGATTATTTTTACCTGCCGTTGACCCCGGAAACCAAGGCTGCGCAGGAAGCTGCCATGCTTGACATTGTCACTGACAAACAGGTGGATGTGCTGGGGCTGGCGCGTTACATGCAAATTCTGTCGCCGCGCATGTGCGAGGTGATGGCTGGTCGTGTCATCAATATTCACCATTCCTTTCTGCCCGGTTTCAAGGGCGCCAATCCCTATCGGCAAGCTTATATGCGCGGCGTCAAGATCATCGGCGCAACGGCTCACTACGTCACCACCGACCTGGATGAGGGGCCCATCATTGAGCAGGCTGTTGAGCGAATTGACCACAATTTTGATATTGATGAATTGATGCAGATTGGTCGGGATGCTGAATGCGCCGCGTTTGCGCGCGCCCTGAAATGGCATTGTGAACATCGCATAATTGTTAATGGCAACAAGACGGTGGTGTTCAGGTAGCAGGCCGGCGTGACGCTCGTAACCAGACTCCTTGATGCGAGCGGTGTCAGTGCACGGCCCCCGGGAGTATGGGTATGTTGATGGCGCTAGGTACACTGGCCGGTGGGCTCGGCCTGTTTCTGTTGGCTGTTGCAATGATCACCGATGGCCTTAAACTGGCTGCAGGCGGCGCCCTGCGGGAAATTCTCGGCCGCTCCACTGCTACCGTCTGGCGTGGCATTTTTTCTGGCGCATTACTGACCGGCCTGGTGCAGTCCTCCAGCGCAGTGACCGTTGCCACCATCGGCTTTGTCAATGCCGGCCTGCTGAGCATCCATCAGGCATTGGGTGTTGTGCTGGGCGCTACGGTGGGCACCACCATGACCGGTTGGCTGGTATCAATGGTCGGGTTTCAGTTCAGTATCACGGCATTTGCCTTGCCGCTGGTGGGTGCAGGCATGGTGATGCGGCTGGTGGGGCCGTCACGCCGATTGGGCGCGTTGGGTGAAGCCATTGCCGGGTTTGGGCTGTTTTTTATTGGTATTGATTTTCTGCGTGAGGCGTTTGAGGGTTTTGCGCAGACGATGGACCTGAGCAGTCTGTCCCCTGAGGGATTTGCCGGCGCTGTTGTTTTTGTGGGTGTAGGGTTTGTGATGACCTTGCTGACACAATCTTCCAGTGCCGCCATCGCCATTACCCTGACCGCGCTGACTGGCGGCGTGATCAGCTTTCCCGCGGCTGCGGCAGCCGCGATTGGCGCTACCGTGGGCACCACCTCGACATCAGCACTGGCCGTTATTGGCGCTACCTCCAACGCCAGGCGTGTGGCTGCTGGCCATGTCATCATCAATGGCTTTAATGCCGTGCTGGGCATCCTGTTGTTGCCCGTTATTATCTGGCTGTCATCGTTCCTGAACAGTATGCAGGAGTACCCCGCCTTCAGTCTGGCCCTGTTCCACACCAGTTTTAATGGTCTGGGTGTGCTGTTGCTGATTCCCCTGATGAAACGTGTCAGCACCTGGCTGGAGCGCCGGTTTGTGGTATTTACTGAACAACTTGGACGACCACACTATCTCGACAGCAATATCATGGTGTCGCCAACGCTGGCCATGGATGCTTTTTTTCTGGAGCTCAGGCGCATGGCTGATCTTACCCGGGTGCATGCCATGGATGCGCTGAACAACGAGGGGGCGCCGGACCCTGGATTAAAGGCGCAACATGATGGCATTCGGCAACTGGTGAGCTATGTTGAAAAATCGGTCACTGATCTCGAAAAAGACCGCCTGGGCTCGGATGTGGCGATGCAGTTGCCGATGATATTGCGTATTGCCAATTACATAGATGAAGCGGTAGCGCATGCCCAGTCCAGCGCGGAAACCGATGCCGATGTTGAATATTTGCTGCAGACGGAGGAAGGTGACCGCATACTGGCTTACCGGGCCGCCGTGCTCAGGCACCTCGACCTGTGCAATCCGGCCCGCGCCGACTTCAGTGCAGACGAGGTCAATGATGGCTATCAGGCGTTGCGAGACACCTGGCGAAACCTGAAAACCGGATTGCTGGATGGCAGTGTCCGTGGACAGGTGCCGGTTCAGCGCCTCAATCCGGCGATTGACAGCTTGCGGATGATGCTGCGCGTCGCTGAGCGCGCTACCCGCATCGCCATTCGGCTCGCCGAACTGGGTCAGGCGGTGCCTGCCAATCGCAATCAGCCGGAGCCAGCAAGCGGAATTGATTGATCTTGTATGTCAGCTTTGTCATATATCTGTCATACATCATCGTTATAGTGGCGCACGTGATCGCTGATTCACTTTCGTTGCCCCTGAAGGAGATCGAACTGATGTTGAAATACAAACAAGCTTTTGCCGCTATCGCGGTAGCGGGATCCCTGTCACTGTCAGCCCAGGTTGCTGCCGATATTGATCCGAACCTGCCTGAATACGAGCGCGTCTCCGGCGTGTCCGGCAACCTGTCCAGTATCGGCTCTGACACGCTGAACAACCTGATGACGCTGTGGGCGGAAGAGTTCAATAAATTCTACCCTAACGTCAATGTGCAGATTCAGGGTGCCGGTTCTTCAACTGCGCCGCCCGCCTTGACCGAAGGTACCGCCATGCTGGCACCCATGAGTCGCGGCATGCGTCAGTCGGAAATCCAGGCCTTCGAAGAACGATTTGGCTACCCGCCCACCGAACTGCCAGTGGCTGTTGACATGCTGGCTGTCTACGTCAACCGGGACAACCCCATCGAAAGCCTGAGTCTGCCGCAGGTGGACGCGATATTCTCGGCCACCCGTCGATGTGGCTACAGTCAGGACATTACCCGCTGGGGCGAGCTTGGCCTGACCGGCGACTGGCAGAACCGTGATTTTGCCCTTTACAGTCGCAATGCGGTGTCCGGCACCTACGGGTTCTTCAAGGACAATGCCATGTGTGGCGGCGACTTCAAGTCCAGCATCAACGAACAGCCTGGTTCATCATCGGTGGTCCAGGGCGTGACCGAGTCCATCAACGGCATCGGGTACTCCGGTATCGGTTACCGCACCTCGGGTGTTCGTGTGATACCACTGGCAGCAACCGAAGGCGGCCAGGTATTTGAAGCAACGCCGGAGAACGCCGCCAGTGGTGACTATCCGCTGTCCCGCTACCTGTTTGTCTACATCAACAAACACCCCAATCGCGAACTGGATCCGATGACCCGGGAATTTGTCAAAATGGTGTACAGTAAGCAGGGTCAGGAAGTGGTAGATCGAGACGGGTTTGTCACCTTGCCAGCCGTGCTGACCAACCGGATATTGGCTGAGTTGGGGATTGAGTAAGGCATGTCATCAGCATGTCATGCAGATGATCTAGTCTGCAGACTCTCCCCTGGGAAGATTGACCGACATGGATGTCGACCTTTTTTTCAAATAAGACAGTTTTGTCACAAAAACGTCATACTAAGTTGGTATGATTCGCGTCGAAGCTGATCGTTGAAGCTGGAATCAGAGCCAGAGCCAGGACAGATCTCACCGATGACCGATATCTCCCCAGATTTACCTGCACCGGGCAAGAGCAACAAGAGTCTGCTGCCCGATCACACCAGACGCCAGGCATTGCGTAAAAAACGCATGCGTCGCGACAAGATGTCGCGCTGGGGTATTACCGCCGCCGGGTACGGCGTGGTGCTGGCACTATTAACCATCTTTGTCTACCTGTTCTACGAAGTCACGCCCATTCTGCGCGGTGCTGCTGTGACGCCGCAGGACAGCTATGCTATCCCCGATACCGACGCGCAGACCTATCTGTTGTTACTGGATCGCTACGAAGAGCTGGGCATTCAGTATACCGATCGCGGTCAGGCCGTATTTTTTGATGCCAATACGGGTGTTGAGTCCAGTCGATATTCCATGCCGGTGCCCGATACTGCACGGGTGACCAGCTTCGGGTCTGCAGAAGCGATTTCCAATACCACCGCATTTGGACTCAGCAACGGCGAGGCCATTGTTGCGCGCCATGCTTACCAGATCAGCTTCCCTAATGATGAGAGACGTATCAGCCCTCAGATGGAATATCCGCTGGGGGAGACCCCCATCGTGATTGATGAGCAGGGCAGCGCGTTACGACTAGTCGCCGTCGAGAACATGCAGCGTGGTGCCGGTGGTACCGCCGTGGCCGCGGTAACCGAAGACGGGCGTCTGCTGCTCGCCAATTTGACTGCGCGTACCAACCTGTTGACCGGCGCCGTGCAGGTAAATCGCACGGTGACCACGCTACCAACGCTGCCGGGACGGGCACAAAAGCTGTTGCTGGACAAATCATTAAGAAATCTGTTTGTGCTGGATGACCGGGGTCTGGTGCACTACTACGATGTCTCCACACCGGCACAGGCGCGGCTGGTCCAGTCTGTCAATGTCGGCGCTGGTAGTCGGGTTACCGCTGCTGAATTTCTGGTAGGCTCGGTGTCCATTGTATTTGGCACCGAGCAGGGCCAGCTGAGCCAATGGTTTCTGGTCCGTGACGAGCAGAATCAGTATGCCCTGGAGGAAGTTCGGCAATTCAATTCGCATGACGCCGCCATTACCTCGATTGCGCCTGAATATACCCGCAAAGGCTTTGTGGCCGTTGATGCCGCGGGGCAATTGGGTATCCACTATGCCACATCAGCGCGTACCCTGTTTCTCGACAGTGTCGCCGAGCAGCCTTTAGTACAGGTAGCCATCTCCCAGATCAACAGTGGCCTGTTGTGGCTGAATGATCAGGGCCAGGTGGTCAGTGCCGATCTCTGGAACGAGCATCCGCAGCTGTCCTGGGATGCCATGTGGAACAAGGTCTGGTACGAAGGCCGCGCTGACCCTGAGTATATCTGGCAGTCTTCATCAGGTTCAGACGAATTCGAATCCAAGTTCAGTCTCATGCCGCTGACCATTGGCACCCTGAAGGCAGCGTTTTACGCCATGCTGTTTGCCATGCCGCTGGCCATTGCCGGTGCCATATACACTGCCTACTTTATGACGCCGAAACTGCGCGGGGTGGTCAAACCCAGTATTGAAATCATGGAAGCCCTGCCCACGGTTATTCTGGGTTTCCTGGCCGGTCTGTGGCTGGCGCCATTTGTCGAAGACCATCTGCCGGCCATCTTCAGTTTCTTTATTCTGATGCCCGTCATGATGCTGTTGTTCGCCTATGTCTGGGGACGTCTGCCGGGCAGTATTCGCAGTCAGGTGCCTGAGGGTTGGGAAGCCGCCCTGATGGTGCCGTTGATATTACTGTTTGGCACCCTGTGCATTCAGCTTAGCCCCTGGGTGGAGATCTGGTTCTTTGATGGCAGCATGCGTCAGTGGTTCACCGATATCGGTATTACCTACGATCAGCGTAACGCCCTGATTGTGGGTATCGCCATGGGCTTTGCGGTCATCCCGACGATTTTCTCGATCGCCGAGGACGCGGTGTTCACCGTGCCAAGGCATCTGACGCAGGGCTCACTGGCGCTGGGCGCGACACGCTGGCAGACAGTCATGGGCGTGGTGCTGCCGACTGCCAGCCCGGGCATATTCTCCGCGGTCATGATGGGCTTTGGCCGGGCGGTCGGCGAAACCATGATTGTACTGATGGCAACCGGTAACAGCCCGGTGGTCAATTTCAATATTTTCGAAGGCATGCGTACACTGTCGGCCAATATCGCCGTGGAGCTGCCTGAAACAGCCGTGGGTTCGTCGCACTTCCGGGTGCTGTTCCTGGCCGCGCTGGTGCTGCTGGCGCTGACATTTGTGGTCAACACAATTGCCGAGATTATCCGGCAGAGACTGCGGCAACGTTACAGCAACCTGTAATTCGCAGTTCATGAAAGTAGAGGCTTCTGTGGTTACAGTACGTAGAGAGAATCTGGCATGAGACAATGGTTTAAAAGCGGCACACCCTGGATATGGCTCAATGGCGGCGCCGTTGCCATGTGCATGATCATGGTGATAGGCCTGATTGGTCTGATTGCGGTGCGCGGTTTCAGCCACTTCTGGCCCGCAGACGTTGCTGTTGTGGACATTAACAGACCGGGCAGCGAGCCGACCACCATCATGGGCGAACTGGTGCGCAGCCAGACCATCTCTGCCACCGTGGCGCGCGACTCAGGTGAAGCCGTGCCTGAGGACATAGACCTGGTTACCCGCCACCTGTTTAAACTGGGCAATCGCGATCAGACCGGGCGCGATTTTGTCTGGTACCTGGAGTTGGGCATGTCGCCCTGGCAGTACCCTGACGATGTATTTGTCATCGAACGCCGCGAATGGGGTAATTTCTACGGCCAGCCGCTGGCCCTGCTGCGCGAGGGCAATGTCATCAGTACGCCCGATGATGCCGATTTCTGGGCGCAATTGCAGGCGTCGGTAGACCGTAGTCTGGCGCTATTCCGCGAAATCCGACGCCTGGAGCGCGGCGAGATTGGCCGTATCAATACCGGTATCGAACGTTTGCGTCTGGATGAGCGCAATCTGGAGCTGAATCCGCCGCCTGCCGATGTTGAGGCGCAGGAACGGGCCCGCATTGCCGAGGCCGCTGCCCGCTTCGACGCTGATTATGCTGTGCTGCGTGAAGAGCTTGATGCCATCTATCAAAGTACGCAGCGCGATACCCTGCGCATGCAGACCGCAGATGGCACGGAAGTGGATATCACGCTGGCCACCATCGTGCGGGTGACTGCGCCCAATGCCATGTCTGTGTTCGCCAAGCTGGTGCAGTATGTGGAACGTTTGTGGGAATTCATGACCGATGAGCCGCGCGAAGCCAATACTGAAGGCGGTATTTTTCCGGCCATATTCGGCACCGTGGTGATGGTCATGGTGATGTCCATTATCGTGACACCGTTTGGCATTCTGGCAGCCATCTACCTGCGTGAATATGCACGGCAAGGCACCATGACCCGCATTATTCGTATTTCGGTCTACAATCTCGCGGGTGTGCCATCCATTGTTTATGGGGTTTTTGGTCTGGGCTTTTTTGTGTATTTTCTGGGCGGCAATATCGATCAGCTGTTTTACGAAGCCTCCTTGCCGGCGCCCACATTTGGCACACCAGGTCTGTTCTGGGCGTCACTGACACTGGCGTTGCTGACCCTGCCTATCGTCATTGTGTCCACCGAAGAAGGCCTGGCGCGAATACCCAGCACCATTCGGCAAGGCAGTCTGGCGCTGGGCGCCACCAAGTCCGAAACGCTGTGGAAGGTCATTGTGCCATTGGCAACACCGGCGATGATGACCGGTCTGATTCTGGCGATTGCCCGCGCCGCCGGCGAAGTGGCGCCGCTGATGCTGGTGGGTGTTGTCAAACTGGCGCCCGCATTACCCATTGACGGCACCTTTCCGTATATTCACCTGGAAAGAAAGATCATGCACCTGGGCTTTCATATTTACGATGTTGGCTTCCAGAGCCCGAACGTTGAGGCCGCACGGCCGCTGGTGTACGCGACTGCGCTGGTACTGGTGATGCTGATTGTGATTCTGAACCTGACCGCCATCAGCATCCGAAATCATTTGCGCGAGCGCTATCGCAGCGCCGGTGACTAAACATTTAAAGGAAGAGTAACGCACGATGACAACTCAGACTGCCAATAACAATCCTGGTCCCGCTGCGGCACGTGAACGCCCCGCAGTATCAGCCTCAGGCGCCCGCAAGGTAGCAGAGCGAGAAGCACTGTCGCTGGCGGACGAAATATCCAAGATCGAGGTCAATAACCTCAATCTGTATTATGGCAATGACCAGGCACTCAAAGACGTCAACCTGATCGTGCCGGAAAAACGTGTGACTGCCTTTATCGGGCCATCCGGTTGCGGCAAATCGACGTTGCTGCGCTGTTTTAATCGCATGAACGATCTGGTGGACATTTGCCGGATTGAAGGCGAAATCATCATGGATGGCAAAAACATCTATGACCGTGATGTTGATGTTGCCGAACTGCGCCGAAGTGTGGGAATGGTGTTTCAGAAACCCAACCCGTTCCCCAAGAGCATTTACGAAAATGTGGCCTACGGCTTGCGTCTGCAGGGTGTCAGCTCACGCCGGGTACTGGATGAGGTAGTGGAAAAGTCTCTGCGTGCAGCGGCACTCTGGGATGAGGTCAAGGATCGCTTGCAGGACAACGCGTTTGGCATGTCCGGTGGTCAGCAACAGCGTCTGGTGATTGCACGTGCCATTGCCATTGAACCGGAAGTCATTCTGCTGGATGAGCCAGCGTCAGCGCTGGATCCCATTTCAACACTCAAGATTGAGGAGTTGATCAACGAACTCAAGCGTGACTATACGATCATCATTGTTACCCACAACATGCAGCAGGCGGCCCGGGTATCGGACTATACGGCCTTCATGTATATGGGTAATCTGGTTGAGTATGGTGATACTGACACCTTATTTACCAACCCATCCAAAAAGCAGACCGAAGATTACATTACTGGCCGCTACGGTTAATCCGGTTACTGTCGCCATACCCACCGGAGCAGGGCATCACCCAGTTCCTGCCCGGGCCCGGCATGGGCCTGATGGTGATTGACCAGCACCACCACCACATAATGTTTTCCTGATTGTGCGTGTACATAACCCGCCAGGCCGGCGACATCGTCAAGAGAGCCGGTTTTGACATGTATGCTGCCATGCCCGTCACCACTGGTCAGGCGGCTCTGCATGGTGCCGTCCATGCCCGCCAGCGGCAGTGAAGCCACAAACTCCGGCATGGTGGCAATGCGGAAGCCGCGTTGTAGCACTGCGCCCAGCATCCCGGCGGTGAGCCGCGTGTCACGGCTCAAACCCGAACCGTTGGCCATGATCAATTCACTGTGATCAATACCGATGTCACTCAGATAACTGCGTACAGCGTCGATGCCCATCTCCACGCTCGCCGGTGCGCCGTCATGTTGCAGGCCGAGCGTCAGCAGCAACTGCCGGGTCATCATGTTGTTGCTGTATTTGTTGATGGATTTGATGACATCCGCCAGTGGCGGTGATTGCCAGACCACAACGGGTGGGGCATCGGCGCTCAGCTCATGCAAGGCTGCTTCGCGTAATTCCCCGTCAAACTCACCGCCCAGTTCTCGCCACAACAGCTGAAACAGACCATAGTTGTATTGAGCCGTATCGAGCACGGCACGGGTCATGCTGTACTCACCACAGCTTGCCGGGTGTTGCCCGCTGAAGGTGACGGTGTTGGTGCTTTTGTTTTCGCTGAAACTGATACCGCGCTGAAAGCCGGTGCATGATCCATCACGCAGCTGCAGGCGGTTGTCGATGGTGAGATTGGGCAGGGCAGGGTCGCTGTGGACAATGACATCCCGGCCATTGTCATGTGGATAGAAGAAAAAATTGACGACCTGAAAATTGAACAGCAGGGCTTCGGGCAATACGTTGTACGCGCGCCCCGACTGATTGTCGACCGGGCTGCCGGCGCGAACGGAAGTGTCGAACAGGCTGTTGTCGAGAATCAGGTCACCGGTGATACGTTGTACACCCCGGCGTCGTAGCACTTTCAGCATACTGCGTACATGTTCCTCCACCAGAAACGGGTCGGCGCCTCCCCTAATCAGCAGATCGCCATGCAGGGTGCCATCGTTGATCGGGCCCAGGGCATGGATGCGGGTTTCCCAGGTGTGATCCGCACCCAGTTGTTCCAGGCCCGTCAGTGTGGTCAGGGTCTTGATGGTCGACGCGGGATTCATTGGCAGCCTGGTGTTGACTGCCAGCAGAGGCGTCGGGTTGCCTACTTCCTGAACCAGCAGTGCGTAGGCGTCGGCAGGGAAACTGTAGCCGCTGGTAACAACACGCACCGCTGGCGGTACCTCGCCGATGTCGGCAGCGGCCGCAGTCTGCATCAACAATACCAGTGTGGCCAGCACGGTGCTGAGGAGTTCCACGATTTGCTTCAGACGTTGGCTAACGGGCATGGTAATTTCGGTGACTCCTGCATTGTCGGGTGACATCACTTTTACTGTCTGGCGGCGTTGTGTCAAGCGGTTCCGGTGACAGCAGCCCCGGTCAGTTCATGGCACATCCATCAGGCGCTTTCTGGTTTGGGTGGTGCCCAGCTGGCTGTCAAACATGTCAATGGCCGCTTTCACGCGGGCACCCGTGGATGTCTTTACTTCGCTGCCAGCGTCAGCGTCAGTCGGCAGGGCAGGTGTCAGGAATAGCACAGTGGCGTTCTGTTCGGCACTGGCAAAATCATATTGCTGTTGATCCTCACAATCGAGAAAGGCGCTGCGTCGCTCGCGATTCAGACAGTCAGGATGGGTGGTCCTGCTGTGCCGATCCTGCGCGGCATGATTGCGTGCCGCAGTGCGCAGCTCGGTCAGTGATGGCAACGCCCGTGGCGGTGCGCTCGCCGGCATTTCGGCCAGCGTTTCTGTGGCTGCCGGTTCGGGTTGATCCGCTGGTGGTTGCAGGGGCAGGGACGCGTCCACGGGCTCGCTTGCCTCTGTGGCGGGTATATCGTCAGCCGGCATGGGCACCGGTTCTGCCGCAACAGACTGCAGCGCATTGTCGGCGGGCGCGCGCGGCGGCGGCTGAAAGCGGATCTGTATGGCAGGCCGGACAAGGGTCTGCTCGGTGGGGTGACTGTTGCGTTGGGCGGCATAGGCTGCGATCAGCAGAATGAGAGCATGCGCCAGCACGCTGACCAGCAGAGTCGCCGACAACACGCGATGCGAGGTCGGTTGGGTGGTGTTCCGGGTGTCGTCATCAAAGACCAGTTCGGTGAGTATGCTGGGTTCGATACGCTTGTCCGGAAGGGTTTTGGGTGGTTGCGGGGAGACCATGGATGGGTTGTTATTGATTGCAATTATGCAGCTTTGACTGTTTTTTCTTCGGCGGGTTCCATACCGGTTCGGACGGGGGAAGGTGATGGCTTTCAGGAACGTACTCCCGAATCAGGCCCTACCGGTGTGGGGTGGCGCCTTGAGGGGCGTATGCGACCCTCGGACGGTCGCATCCGAGCCCCCCATGGATGGGTTCACGGGCGTCCCCGAGAGCCGCCTCCCCCACTGCCGGGACCGGCAATCAGGCGAGATACAAGGTCCAGCCTACAACATCGGCGCCAGGAAGCGGGCCGTGTGCGATTTTTTGCTTTTGGCAACCTTCGCCGGCGCCCCCTGAGCAACCAGCTTGCCACCGGCATCGCCGCCTTCGGGACCGATATCAATGACCCAGTCAGCCTCCGCAATGACATCCAGATTGTGCTCAATGACCACCACCGTATTGCCCGTATCCACCAGACGGTGCAGCACGCGCAGAAGCTTCTCGACATCAGCCATGTGCAGGCCAACGGTAGGCTCATCCAGCACATACAGTTTATGCGGCGGCTTGCTGCCGCGCAGACTCAGATGTGGTTTGGCCTTGGCCAGCTCAGCCACCAGTTTGATACGTTGCGCTTCGCCGCCGCTCAGGGTCGGGCTCTGCTGACCCAGCGTCAGGTAACCCAGTCCGACATCCTGCAGCAGGCGCAACGGGTGATACACAGACGGCACCGGTTCAAAAAACTCAACGGCCTGGTCAATGTTCATGGCCAGCACTTCACCGATATGTTTGCCCTTGTACTGTACGGACAGCGTTTCCGCATTGAAACGCCAGCCGCCGCAGTCCTCACAATCCACCCGCACGTCAGGCAGGAAGTTCATTTCAATCTTCTGCATGCCGTTGCCGGCACAGGTCTCACAACGGCCGCCGGAGACATTGAACGAAAAACGCCCCGGCAGGTAGCCGCGCAGGCGCGCATCGACGGTATCAGCAAACAGCTTGCGGATGGTGTCCCAGATACCAATGTAACTGGCCGGACAGGAGCGGGGCGTTTTTCCGATCGGGGTCTGGTCAACCTGTAATATTGACTCAATATCCTGCCAGCCGTTGATGTCGTCACAACCTTGCCACTTGATGGCCTTGCGCTTTTTGCCTTTTTGCACCAGAACCTGGCGCAGGTTGTCGTACATCACTGAACGAATCAGTGTGCTCTTGCCGCTGCCGCTGACGCCACTGACTGCCACCAGGCGGCGCAGCGGGATACTGAGTGTCAGGTTTTTCAGGTTGTTCAGGCGGGCGCCACGGATCTCCAGTGATTGAGCTTCAATCGCATCACGGGCGTCCTGATCACGAAGTGATGCCAGTGGATGGCGGAGTGGGTTCGCCAGGAAGCGGCCCGTCAGCGAGTGTCTGTTCTTCTTCAGTTGTGCAAAGGTACCGGCAGCAACGATCTCGCCGCCGAGAATGCCTGCGCCAGGTCCCACATCTATCAGGTGATCGGCTTCGGCCATGGTGGCGTCATCATGTTCTACCACAACCACAGTATTGCCATGTTGCTGCAGTTCACGCAGTGTCCTGATCAGCAACTGATTGTCGCGCGCATGCAGGCCGATGGTGGGCTCGTCGAGGATGTAGCATACACCCTGCAGGTTGGAGCCCAGCTGGGATGCCAGCCGTATGCGCTGCGCTTCTCCGCCGCTGAGCGTGGGGGCCGCCCGGTTCAGACTGAGATATCCCAGCCCCACCTTTTGCAGAAACTTCAGACGGCTGTTCAGTTCAGTAATAATGTCACGGGCAATGGACTCCTGTTTACCGCCCAGGCGCAGTTTGGCCATCGCCTGGTCCGCCCGGTCCACGGACAGAGCTGTCAGGTCGGCGATATTCCATTGCTGAAAGCGCACTGACAGCGCTGTCGGGTTCAGACGACTGCCCTTGCATCGGGTGCAGGTTTTGCCAGCCTGTTCGGGTTCGGCGTCCAGCCAGGTAGCTTCTTCGCCGGTCTGTTCCTCATCAAACTGCGCAATCACTTCGCCAGTGCCAAAACAGCTTTTGCACCAGCCGTGACGTGAATTGAAGGAGAACAGGCGCGGATCCAGGTCGTCGAAACTGTCACCGCAGGAGGGGCAGGCCCGCCGGGTTGAGAACAGGCTGTCCTTACGCGTCTTTTTGCCGGGTTTGTTGGCGGCCACCATCAGCAGGCCATTGCCCACTGCCAGCGCTCGGTCGACCAGTTCAGTGAGTGCCCGTTCATACCGGGCATCCACCTGACAACTGCCGATCAGCACTTCGATATTGTGTTCCTTGTAACGGTCCAGTACCGGCCAGTTGTCGGCTGGCAGATAGTCACCGTCCACGCGCAGCTGCGTAAAGCCTTTGCTGACCGCCCAGGCCGCGAGTTCCTTGTAGATGCCTTTGCGCGCTACGACGGCAGGCGCCAGGACATTCACGTGACTGCCTTTCCAGTCCTTCATCAGTCGCGCCAGGATCATTTCCCGGCTTTGGGGTTCAATGGCAACATCGCAGCGGGGGCAATACTGGGTGCCCAGCTTGACAAAAATCAGGCGCAGAAAATGATAGATCTCGGTCAGCGTTGCCACCGTGCTCTTGCGGCCACCGCGGCTGGTGCGCTGTTCAATGGCCACCGTGGGTGGTATGCCGTGGATGGCATCGACATCAGGCCGGGTTGCCGGCTGCACAAATTGCCGGGCGTAGGCATTCAAGGACTCCAGATAGCGGCGCTGGCCTTCGGCAAATACGATGTCGAAAGCGAGTGTACTTTTGCCGCTGCCGCTGACACCGGTGACGACCGTAAACCGGTTCCAGGGGATACTGACATCGACATTTTTCAGGTTGTGCTCACGGGCCTGATGGATCTGTATGGCGGCTATGGCTTTTTTCGTGACGGTCTTGCGCTTGCCGGATATTGCCGGTGCTTTGCTACCCTGTTGCCGGCTGTCATGGCGCTCCTGCTGATAGTGTGTCAGCGCTGCCGCGGTATATCCGGGTTGGTCCGACAGAAAGTCCGCGGGGCGACCTTCGGCCACCAGCTGACCGCCCTCATCGCCGCCCTCGGGGCCGATATCGATGAGCCAGTCTGCGCAGCGAATGATGTCCAGGTTATGCTCAATGACCAGCAGCGAATGGCCGGCATCGATCAGCTTGCGGAAGGCCGACAGCAATACACTGATGTCATGAAAATGCAGGCCGGTGGTAGGCTCATCAAACAGGAACAGGATGCCTTTCTGATCAGGGCGTTTGCGCTTGCTCTGCTGGCGCGCTACCTCGGCCAGGTGACCTGCCAGTTTCAGACGTTGCGACTCGCCGCCACTGAGCGTGGGGACCGCCTGTCCCAGTTGCAGGTAGTGCAGCCCGACATCCACCAGGGGCTGCAGGCAACTGATGACGTCACTATCGTCGGCGAAAAACGCCAGCGCTTCGGCAACCGTCAGCTCAAGCACATCGGCGATAGACAGGGCACGGCTGTCATCCCTGGGGTCGAGTAATGTGATGTCCAGTATTTCCCGGCGATAGCGGCGGCCATTGCATTCGCTGCAGCGCAGGTAGATGTCACTGAGAAACTGCATCTCCACATGTTCAAAACCGTTACCGGCACAGACCGGGCAGCGTCCGTTGCCGGAATTGAAACTGAAGATACCCGGGGTATAGCCGCGTTCCCGTGCAAGCGGCTGACTGACAAAACGCTTGCGGATGACATCAAAGGCGCCTACGTAGGTCGCCGGGATGGAGCGGGTGGTCTTGCCCAGCGGACTCTGATCCACCAGCACCACAGTGTCCAGTTGTTCATGGCCGCTGATACTCTGATGTTCGCCGGGCGCTTCGGTGGTGATACCGTATTCACGACACAGGCCGCGGTACAGAACATCGCGCATTAACGTGGATTTGCCCGAACCGCTGACCCCGGTCAGGCAGCAAAGGCCGCCCAGCGGAATGCGTACGTCTATCCCCTGCAAATTGTGTTCACTGGCACCTTTGATGACAATGTGCCGGGACGATGACGGCGTATGTGGCTGGTCTGGCGTGATCAGGTCTTCTACGTTGCGTTCACTGCGCAGGTACTGACCGGTCAACGACTGTCGATCGCGCAGCAGCTGCGCCGGGGTGCCCATAAAGCGCACCTCGCCACCGCGTTTGCCGGGGCCCGGTCCGATATCGATGATCAGGTCAGCTGCCAGCATGACCTGCGGGTCGTGCTCGACAACAATCAGTGAGTTGCCCGCATCGCGCAGCCGATGCAGAATGTTGACCATACGCTGCATGTCCCGGGTATGCAGGCCGATGCTGGGTTCATCCAGCACAAACAGGGTGTTGACCAGGGAGGTGCCCAGGGCGGTGGTCAGGTTGATGCGCTGCACCTCACCACCGCTCAGGGTTCTTGATTGCCGGTCCAGGGTCAGATAACCGAGCCCGACATCAAGCAGATAACCCAGCCGCGAGCGGATCTCGCCCATCAGCAGATTGGTGGCTTTGTCCAGGTTCGATGGCAATACCAGCCGGGCAAAAAAATCGGCACATTGAGCCAGCGGTAATTGCATCAGCTCATGAATTGCCAGCGGCGGGCCAGACTGTTTTTTGCCCGGCGCAGAGGGTGCCAGTTTCCACCACAGGGCTTCAGGCTTGAGCCTGGCTCCCTGACAGGCGCTGCACTCAGTGTAAGCACGGTAGCGGGACAGTAACACACGGATATGCATCTTGTAGGCACGGCCTTCCAGCCAGTTAAAGAACCGGCGCACGCCATACCAGACACCGTCATCCCAGTCGCCTTCGCCTTCCAGTACCCACTGTTGCTGTTTGCGGCTCAGGTCTTTCCAGGGTAGGTCCAGCGGGATGTCGCGCTTGCGGGCGGCTTTTTCCATGTCCAGCTGACATTCATGATAGCTTGGACTTTGCCACGGTTTGACGGCACCTTCACGCAGGGTTTTATTTTGATCAGGAACGACCAGGTCAAAATCAACGCCGATTATGCGGCCAAAGCCTTTGCAGCTCTCACAGGCGCCAATCGGTGAGTTGAACGAGAACAGGCTGGGTGTCGGGTCGCTGAATTCGCGGTCGCAGGCGGCGCAGTGCAAACGACTGGAGTAGCGCAGTACCTGCTCATTCTCTGATTCCGGTGCTGCATAAATCGCCACATGACCATTGCCATGATGCAGGGCCGTCTCAATCGCCTCCGCCAGGCGTTCGCGATTCTCCGGTGTCAATCGCAATCGGTCCTGTATGGCATGTACCTGATTGCCGGCCGTATTCTGGATGCGGGTGTAACCCTGTTGCGTCAGCCATTGCATGACCTCGGCTTCACTGAAGTTGTGTGGCACCGTCACCGGCAGGCAGACATGCAGACGTGTATCCAGGGCAACGGTGTCATACAGCGCCGCCACAATGCTCTGGGTACTGTCGCGGTTTACCGGTTGCTGGCAACCGGGACAGTGCAAATGCGACAGGCGCGCATAAACCAGTTTCAGGTAGTCATTGAGTTCGGTCATGGTGCCAACCGTCGAACGCGATGTTCTTACCGAGTTGGTCTGATCAATGGCGATGGCGGGTGGGATGCCTTCGATACTGTCGACTGCGGGCTTGTCCATGCGGTCGAGAAACTGGCGTGCGTACGCAGAAAATGTTTCCACATAGCGGCGTTGTCCCTCTGCATAAATGGTATCAAACGCCAGCGTTGACTTACCCGAACCGCTGACGCCGGTGATCACAATCAGTTTGTTGACCGGCAACTCGAGGCTGAGGTTTTTCAGATTGTTCTGGCGTGCACCGCGAACGATGATGGACTCGATAATGCCGGGCTGTTGCTTTTTGGTCATAGGAGATTCAGTCAGGGTGCATGCTTAGTGCGATGTGGCATGCCGGTCAGCGATGGCGGCCTGCACACGCTGCCGGGTCTGGGCGTAATTGTCACTGAAGTCACCGCCCAGCTCAACGGCTTTCTCTGCCAGTGCCAGTGCCAGTGGCAGCTGATTCAGCTGCAGGTGGATCTGGGCAAGATTGTTGTAGGCCGGTGCGTAGTTCGGATGGGCGTCAATGGTTTTCTGATAATGCTCGGCGGCACCTTCAAGATCACCCTGACCATACAGCAGATTGCCATAACCCATCAAAAGGTGCTGATTGTTGGGCCAGCGTGCGAGCCCGGCGTGCCAGGCGGGATCGACCTGGGCAGCGGTATTGTTGTTTTCCAGTGCCACGACCGCATTGAAGTAGCGCTCGGGTTCGGCGTTCAGAGGCATGACGCCCGGTTCAACCACCAGCACGGCCCAATGGTCGGCGCGCGCCCAGGTGCGTTCAAACGTCGCCAGGGATAGTCGGTAATCTTCGGTGAGCGCGGAATTCAGGATGATCTGACGTTGCTGAAGATCGAATCCCTTGACCACGGCAAAATGCCACTGCGGATACCAGTCCAGCCCCAGGTTCTGCATCACCAGTACCGGGTGGCCGCGACTGACTTCACTGAACATGGCGTGCAAGGTGGGTGGCAACTGATAGGCCAGGCGTCCGTAGCTGCGCGCTGCGGCCACCATTTCAACCTGGAATGAGCCCTGACGCTCGGGCACGTAGACCAGTGGTACCAGTTCGTCGGGACTGACCTGCACCCGGCTGGCGCCCAGCACAGTGGCCAGAGCGGCTGGGCCGCACTGGTAATCTTCCTGCGGATAAAAGGGCACATCAGGTACCAGCACTGCGTCTCTGAACTGTGCCGGCGTCTCGTTCAACAGCGCCGCAGATTGCGGCGGTGAGACACAGGACGCCAGCACGATCAGGCAGAACAGACTCAATAACAGCTGTTTCATGCAGTTTTATGTACCTCTTCTGCCCGCTGGCTCAGACTCCCGGGAAAATGTCGGTGACACCGGCCAGATCAAGCAGAATAAAGATCAGCAGAATGGTCAGAACCGCGCCCAGCGCACCTTCACCAGCTGGCAGCTGGTCGAGTTGGCCCTGAATCTGCAGCAATTCCGCCTCTGTCAGGTTGTTGATTCGGTTTTCGATGTCTGAGGCGCTGATGCCATAAGCCATCATGGTGCTCTGCACGTCTTCACGTGCCATCAGGTTCAGCACGCTGTCCCGCTGCATCTGCAGCTCTGACTGCATTGCCAGTTGCTTGTTATCAACTATGTCGGCGGCTGCTGGTACAGAAATGCTACCGGCAACAAACGCGGCCATCATTGTGATCATTACAGGCTTTTTAAGAGATTTAATCATGGGGGGACATCCTTTGTTGTTGAACATGATCAGCGCCTTGAATAAACGCTGGTTTTGGCTCGGCCATCCGGGCGAAGCGCTGACTGCACACTGCTGCGTGCATCATATGCCTGGCACGCCATGGACGCCTGCTAAGCTGCCAAGGGTCCATTAACTACTCTAAGTGGCTTTTAGTCAAGTGTCGCCGATGTCGAAGTATTCGGACTGTGACGGTGTCGTCAACGGGCGCTCTGGCGAGTGTGTTAGTATCAGTGTCGGTAGCAGTGAACATGCAATAATCACAAACCGCAAACTGAACAGGAATCAGGATATGCCAAGCAAACAGTTAACAGGATTGATACTGCTGGTGGTCGGCGCGATATTGCTGTTTTTCGGGTGGCAGTCCACCCAGTCGGTCGGTGATCAACTGACCGAAGCCATGACCGGGCGCTTCACCGACGAGACCATGTGGTTTCTGGTCGGTGGTGCAATTGCTCTGGTCGCTGGTGCGTACTACACGCTTGGGCGGCGCTAGTCGTTAACCGTCAGGGCCCGATACCTCAGGCATCTTTAATGCCATTAAAGATGGTTTTTTGAGGTCGGGCCATGACCCGCTCCACCATGGGCACAAAAAAGTCCAGGGGCTTGGATTCATAAGCTGGATCAAAGGCCTTGCCGTCGTAAACTTCACAAAAATGCCGGGTGTACTCGTAATGTGGCGAATCCCGGTACCTGTCCCGCATATTGCGATCACCACCCAGGTGATGAAAGTAGTCATATCCCTGAAAAATCTGATGGTGACGCAGCAGCCAGTGGTTCGCCTCGGAGACAAACGGTTTGAGGATGGCCGCGGCAATTTCGCCGTGATCATAAGTACCCAGGGTATCGCCGATATCGTGTAACAGCGCAACAACCACATATTCTTCGTCTTCGCCTGCTTCCCAGGCGCGAGTGGCCGTCTGCAGGCAATGCTCCATGCGGTCGACCGGGAATCCGCCACAGTCACCCTCCAGCAGTTGCAGGTGTTTGATAACCCGGGCCGGTAAATCACCGGCAAACGCCTTGAATGCGCCGCCGATAATCTGCCAGTCTTCTTCAGTGCTGTTTTCGAAGCTGGTGAAAGTCGCCTGTTGTTCACTCATGCGGATCCTGCTCCTGGTTGTTGTGGACTGTCGACAATGGCTCCGGATTCTAACATGCAGGTCGGCTTTTGCCAGCGCGTCCTCCGGTGCTAGCGCAGCTTGCGAAGTTGCCGGTTGAGTGTCGCGCGGGACAGTTCGCCAACGTGCGCATCGATCATATTGCCATCGGCATCAAAAAAATAGGTGCTGGGCAGGCCACGGGTTTCCAGCAGGCGGCCGGACACAGCTGACGCATCAAGCAGCACATTATGCAGAATCAGGCCTTCGTCAGCCAGATAGTCAGCAATCTGGTTTGTCGATTCTGCCTGATTGATAAACAGGTAATTTACCCAGGTGTCTCGTTGCTGGGCGGCTTCCAGCACCGGCATTTCGCGGCGGCAAGGCAGACACCAGGTCGCCCACAGATTGACCACCATGGGTTTGTCATTGAATGACTGCAGGTTGAGCGTGTCACCGGCCAGGGTGGTCAGGGTAATGGGCGGCAGTGCCGGGCGGGGTTGCTGCATTTGGGTGATGCCGATCATGCCAGTGGACCAGATCACGGCGCCGCTGCCCACCGCCATCGTCAGCGAGCGGCGCAACGCCGGTTGCTGCCAGCCCCGATAAGCGCCGAATAATACTGCCGTGGTGACACCGGCGGTAAAATGGAAACCGCCGTCCCGCACGTCAAGCATGCTGAGCGGCTCGATCAGATAGTCATCCAGGTATAACAACACAAACACCAGGCGCGAGCTGACAAATCCCGCCACCAGCATGCCGATGATGGTTGGCGCTGGTTGTTGGCCGCGATGGCGGCTCAGTAACCATCCCACCAGCAAGGCAATGGCAACACCGGCAAGTACCAGCAGTCGTTCGGCCGACAGGGCAAATGGGCCAGCAATGGTGTTCAAGAAAATGACCTCCCCCGAATGGCTAGCGGTCGCCGACAGACTATGGTCGGGTAGCGACCGGGATTATAGCATCCCTGTGGGCAGGGTGCTGGGCTGACCGGCGCGGGCTGAGTGGCTGGGCCAATTGCATTGGTTTTTTTTGGCGTGGTGGTTTATCGTCACGGTCTGGTGCAGACAAACAGCGGAACCCGACATGAAAATTATCAGCAATCAGCGGCTGTTCGGTGGCGAGCAGATTCGCATTGAACACCCATCCGAAACCTTGCAATGCATTATGCGTTTTTCCCTGTATCTGCCACAGGGCTTGTCCGCACAGGCACCGGTACCGGTGTTGTACTGGTTGTCGGGGTTGACCTGCAACGACGAAAATTTCAGCACCAAGGCGGGTGCGCAGCGCGTTGCTGCCGAGCTCGGAATCGCGCTGGTGATTGCCGATACCAGCCCACGCGGCGGCGCTGTACCGGATGCCGACAGCTATGACCTGGGGCAGGGCGCCGGCTTTTACGTCAACGCCACACAGGCGCCGTGGAAAGCTCATTTCCGCATGTACGACTACATCACCCAGGAGCTGCCACATTTTGTCCAGGCGCATTTCCCGGTCACAGACAAAAAATCAATCAGCGGACACTCCATGGGCGGGCATGGCGCGCTGGTCATTGCCAGCAAAAGACCGTCACATTACCGCTCAGTGTCGGCATTTGCGCCCATCGTCAATCCCATGGCCTGCCCCTGGGGACAAAAGGCCCTGACCCAATACCTGGGTGAGGATCGCAGTGAGTGGGCACAGTACGACAGTGTTGAACTGATTCGTGAACACGGCCTGTCCCTGCCGCTGCTGGTTGATCAGGGCACTGCCGATGAATTTCTGGCTGAACAGCTGTTGACGGAAAACCTGTCGGCGGTCATCCGGGACCAGGCCGATGCCCGTATTCGTTATCAGGAAGGTTACGACCACAGTTATTACTTCATTGCGTCTTTTATTGAAGAGCATTTACGCTTCCATGCGAAATACCTGTTTGCCTGAGCGCGGCAACACACAACACCGAACCGAGGACCGATCCGATGAAAACAAAAGCCGCCGTTGCCTTTGCTGCCGGTAAACCACTGGAAGTCATGGACGTTGATCTGGAAGGCCCGAAAGCGGGTGAAGTTCTGATAGAGCTGAAAGCGACCGGAGTCTGCCATACCGATGCCTTTACCCTGTCCGGTGACGATCCGGAAGGCGCATTCCCGACCATTCTGGGCCATGAAGGCGCCGGTGTGGTGGTTGAGGTGGGTGCCGGTGTCAAGTCAGTGGCCGTGGGTGACACCGTGATTCCGCTGTATACACCGGAGTGCCGTGAGTGCGACTACTGCCTGCACCCCAAGACCAATTTATGCCAGGCCATCCGCAGCACGCAGGGCAAGGGGGTGATGCCCGATGGCACAAGTCGCTTCTCGCTGGACGGCAAACCGCTGATGCATTATATGGGGTGCTCCACGTTTTCCAATTATACCGTGTTGCCCGAGATTGCCGTGGCAAAAATTCGCAGCGATGCACCAGTAGACAAAGTCTGCTACATCGGCTGTGGGGTCACCACCGGTGTTGGCGCTGTGGTATTTGATGCCAAAGTGGAGCCCGGCTCCCGGGTGGTGGTCTTTGGCCTGGGTGGCATCGGCCTTAATGTGATACAGGCGGCACGTATGGTCGGTGCCCGGCAGATTGTCGGTGTTGATATCAATCCCGCCAAGGTCGAGCTGGCACGCAAGTTTGGCATGACCGATTTTATCAACCCCAAAGAAGTGCATGACGTTGTAGAAGCCATCGTCGAAACCACCAAAGGCGGGGCCGACTATACCTTTGAATGTATTGGCAACGTGAACACCATGCGCCAGGCGCTGGAGGCCTGCCATAAAGGTTGGGGTGAATCGATCATCATTGGGGTGGCCGGCGCCGGACAGGAAATCTCCACACGGCCCTTCCAGCTGGTGACCGGACGTGTATGGCGGGGCAGTGCCTTCGGCGGCGCCAGAGGCCGTACGGATGTGCCCACCATTGTTGACTGGTATATGGAGGGCAAACTCAATATCGACGATCTGATTACGCACACCATGCCGCTGGACAGGATCAACGATGCATTTGATCTGATGCACCAGGGCAAGTCAATTCGCAGTGTTATTCTGTACTGACGGTTTGTTAATGTTGCCGTTGACGGCAGTGGCGGCCTAGAGGCCGCGCTGCCACTCTTCGCGCAGTGCGATGCGGTCGGGCTGATGAATGGCAGTGCGGACCGTGTCCAGCATCCGGGCCTTGTCTTTGCCCAGCACACCCTTCAGTACCAGATAGTTGGATGCGTGGTCACTGCGAAAAATGGTGTTGTTCAGTTCCAGGTTTTCCAGCAGCACCTGCATTTCACGAAACAGTTCCGTTTTGTTGAGCTGACGCCAGCGGCCATTGAAGTTCTTCTCAAAGCGCTCGCTGCCGCGGGGGAAATCCACCACCAGCGTCGACAGGTATTCCGGCTGCGCCGCGTTCATCAGGCGGGCGCTTTCGACGGCGTGGCGTTCACTGAGTTCGGGGCCGCCCAGTCCATTCAACACCATCACTGAACTCTTGATGCCGGCCGCTTTCATTTTTTCCAGGGCGGACAACGAACTGTCAAAATTTTCGCCTTTCTCGATCAGGGTCAACAGTTCGTTGTCGCCGGTTTCGCAGCCCACATACATCAGGCTCAGGCCTTTTTCGCGCAGTTCACGCAGGTCGGCCACGGTTTTGTTTTTCAGATTGCGTGGCAGACAATAGGCACTGACCCGGGGTTTGTGCGGCAGCCAGCGATTCAGCAGATCCATGATTTCATGCAGCCGGCGGACCGACAGCGTCATTGCGTCACCGTCGGCCAGAAACACCCGGTAAACCGGGTATCCGGCTGCAACAATACCTTGTAACTGCGCCTCCAGTTGCGCGATGGGGGTGGGCTGGAAGCGCTTCTGGTCAGCGGTATACATGTCGCAAAAAGTGCAGTTGTTCCACGAACAGCCATTGGTGACCTGCAGGATCAGGGATTTCCACTCACTGGGCGGACGAAAGACCGGTTCGATATAAGATAAGGGATACATGGCATGCAGTATAACACCGGGCGCGACCTTGGCGCAGGCTTCGCGTAAAATGCCGGGTTTTGATGCTGTGGGCGGCTCAGATGGATATTGTCGTAGCTATGATGCTGGTGTTTGTCGGGGCCTTTGTGCAGACGGCGGTGGGTTTTGGCCTGGCCGTGATTGCCGCGCCAGTGCTGTTTTTCATCAACCCCGACTTTGTCCCGGCACCGGTGACTGTCTGCGCGCTGGTGCTTTCCCTCGTCAACGCCTGGGCATTTCGTGACGGGGTGTCGCTGCAGGGTCTGAAAGCCGCCGTGATAGGTCGGGTGCCTGGCTCACTGGCCGGAGCGGGGCTGTTGTTGTTGATAGACAAGGACATGCTGGCACTGTGGATAGGTTTGTCGGTGCTTTTTGCCGTGGTGGTCAGTCTGTCCTCGCTGCGCTGGCATCCAACGCCGGGGCGGATGATGACCGCAGGTTTCCTTTCCGGGTTTATGGGTACCAGTACCTCCATTGGCGGGCCGCCGATGGCGCTGTTGTGGCAGCATCAGAACCTGGCCCTGATACGTGCCAATCTGGCAGCATTTTTTGTTGTCAGCTGTCTGATTTCATTGATTATTCTTGCGCCGATCGGGCATTTTGGTATGATCCACATCTGGCTGTCATTGCCGTTGTTGCCTGCGACGGTGCTGGGCTACTGGGTTGCCCGCAAAACCATGCATCGATTACCGGCTGGCGCCATTCGCGCTGGCTCACTGACGCTGTGTGCCATGTCGGGGCTTTATGCAGTGGTGACTGCGCTGTTGTAGACGCCGCCAGGCTGTGTACTGTCCTGATGCGCAGTGTTGCTGTAGACTTACCGGCCACCCGCTGCCAATTCAGAATAAAGCGCTAACCGGGATCCATCCAGGGTGGATAGCTATGGATAATAATGTCATGGGTACAATAATAGATACATGGCCGCAAGACACCAGCATTGACGCTTTTCGTCGCACGTGGACGCTGGAAGGCGAACCCTTGTGGGAACGTGTGTTTGCGGTGCATCACGAACGCATGCAGATCAAGAACGGCAAGACTGCACTGCGCAATCTGCAAAAGATCTTTACCTGCACCTTCCGTCTGGCCAATAGCCAGGGTTTCCACTCCATGAGCTTACGCGACCTGAGCCGTGAAACCCAGATCAGTATGGGCGGGCTGTACGCCTACATTGGCAGTAAGTCCGACCTGGCATCGGCCATTGAGGCGGTGGTGCGGCAAACTATCGATGATGTGATGAGCGACCTGGAGCAGCATCACCTTGATCCCTACCAGCGCCTGAAAGCAGTCATCTGTGCTGATCTGTACATGAACGACATCATGCATCCCTGGTATTATTTCTGTTTTATCGAAGCCAAAGGCCTGGACAAAGCCCAGCGCGAAGCGGCGACGCAAATGGAGCTGAAGTTCGATCAGCGGCTGGAAGAGATCTTTCGTGAAGGTATCAAGACCGGTGTGTTTAACTACAATGGCAATCCGACACTGCTGGCGGCGAGTACCACTGCCATGCTGCAGCAATGGTATCTGAAACGCTGGAAATTCCAGCACCTGAAGGTGGCAATTGCCGATTATGCCGGTTTTGTGTTTGGGCACGTGCTAAGCAGTCTGAATTATCAACCGGTCCAGACCGGGCAGGGCAATCCCCCGGATACCGCTGACGACACGCTCAGTCTGCGTTCTCAGGCTTGATACCCTTCTTGGTGGCGTAAAAGGCGCGGATCTTTTGGATGTCTGCGTCGGCGTCGCCAGTTGGGTAAAAAAAATCCGCAAGCCCGGCCTCTTTTTTACTGACGTCAAGATACCCCATCAGAATCGGCACGCCGGCATTGTTGGCGATATGGTAAAACCCGGTTTTCCAGTTCGCCACTTTTTTGCGCGTGCCTTCCGGCGGCACCAGTACCACCAGTTGCGGGTTCTGCTGATACTGTGCAGCAACCTGATCAACTATGCCATGGGTGCTGCGCCGGTCGATAGGTATACCCCCCAGCCAGCGCATCAGGCCCCCAAACGGAAACATGAACAGGCTGTGTTTGCCCATCCAGTGCAGTTTCAGTTGCAGCTTGAGCACCACCATCAACATCAATGGAAAGTCCCAGTTGCTGGTATGCGGCGCGCCAATCAGCACGAAGCGTTGGTCCTCAATCGGTTTGCCGATTGCCCGCCAGCCCATCAGGGCCAGAATGCCTGCCGAGATACCGCGCAACAGCGGCGTGAGCAGGGGGGTGTTGAAAACAGTGGTACGCATTGTTGTTATTTTTTTGGGTGTGGGTTCGGGCATTTACCAGTCCTGCACGTAGGGGTTGAAGTCTTCTTCTTTGACCGGGCGCAGCGGGCCGTCTGGTGTGCCCAGGTAGATAAATGCCAGTATGCTTTCCTGCGCGGTCAGTCCCAGACCGCCTGTCACGGTGGCATGAGTGGCCATCGGACCGGTACGCCAGATAGCCCCGATGCCCTGGGCGTGGGCCGCAATCAGCAGGTTGTTGATGGCAGCGCCAGCAGCCAGTTGTTGTTCCAGCAAGGGTACTTTGGGGTGGTCCCTGGGACTGCAGATGCCAACAATGATCATCGGCGCCCGCAGCGGTTTGCTGCGCAGTTTGTCGAGCTGCGCGGGTGGCAGCTCAGGTTCATCCTGCAGGGCGGCCTGAGCGCACAGTTCGCCGAGGCGTTCGCGCGCAGTTCCCTGCAGGACCAGGAATCGCCAGGGGCGCAGCAGACCGTGGTCGGGCGCGCGCATGGCGGCCTTGAACATATTGTCGAGAGCGGGCTGGTCCGGGGCGGGTTCAGTGAGCCGGGATACGGATACCCGGTTGTGTAACGCTGTTAGTGCATCCATCCGGGAAGCATAAATCAACTGTGCTGCTCAGGCCAGAGTTTTGCTGGCCTGCTGGCCATCTGCTCAGACGGTACCGGCGACATCAAGATGGGCCCGCTCTGTCACCATGACCCGGCGAAAGGTCAGCCAGGACAGTGACGCCATCAGCACATTGCCAACAAAGGCGCCGCCAAAAAATCCCGGCAGTCCGAACATCGAGCTGCCGATCCAGGCCAGCGGTACGTAAAACACAAAGAATCGGGCCATGCTCAGATACAGCGCCACCATGGGCCGGTGAATGGCATTCAGCGCCGAGTTGCACAGGATGATGACGCCCTGCATACCGTAGCTTAGCGGCATGATCCAGATGTACAGACGGATGATGCTGGCGACTTCCTCATCGCGGGTAAACACCCAGGCAATCAGTGAGGCACCCGCCGCCATCAATATATAGATCAGCAGTTGCCAGCCCAGCACAAAACGCATCGACATTCGACAGGCCTTATCGATGCGATCAAGTTTGCCGGCGCCCAGGTTCTGACTGACAAAGGGCGGCAGGGTGCTCGACAGGGCCAGGATCACCATACAGGCCATGGACTCCAGTCGGGAACCCACACCGAAGGCGGCGACTGCCGTTTCACCGTATCCGGCAATGATGGCGGTCATCACCCCTGCTGCAATTGGCGTCATCATGTTGGCCCCGGATGCGGGGATGCCGATGCGCAGCATTTCCCGCGCCGAGGTTTTGAATACCTGGGCAGAGGGCAGGCCTTTGTGGATCAATTCATGGCGGATGGCCAGGAAATAAAACAGGAAAATACACGCACCTACCCAGGAAAACAGTGTCGCCAGTGCGGCCCCCTGGATGCCCATGGCCGGCACCGGCCCCCAGCCAAAAATGAGCAGTGGGTCCAACGCTGCGTTGATCATGCCGGCCGAGGCCATCACGATACTGGGTGTGCGTGTATCACCATTGGCGCGCAGCACCGAGTTGGCGCAGATCAGCGCCACCAGCAGGATACTGGTGGGCAGCCAGATATCCATGTACTCGCGGATAGCGGGCAACATGCCCTGGGATGCGCCCAGCAGCAGGAAGATCTGATCCATCAACAGGTAGCCGGCCAGTGCCAGCACACCGGCCAGCGCCATGGCCACATAGTTGGTGACGGTTGAGGCCTGTTTGGCCTTTTCAGTTTCACCGCGGCCAATATACTTGGCCACGACCGCAGACGTACCGATGCTGAGACCGATAGCCAGACTCATGATGGTGAAGGTCACGGGGAAGGTGAAGCTGATGGCGGACAGGGCTTCAGTGCCAAGCATACTGATAAAAAAGGTATCAACCAGGTTGAAACTGAACATCATCAACATGCCCAGAATCATCGGGATGGTCATGCTGACCAATGTCGATGCGATGGGCCCGTCTGTCAGTTGGTAACGCTTGTTTGCCCTTTTTTCTGCCATATCAGGCCATCGTGGTGATCTGTCGGGTTGAGGTTGTGCTGGCTACTGGGCTTTGAGCGACTGCCGTAACTTCAGCAGATGCTTGAAACACTTGGGATTGGCAAACAACAGCTCCTTGCTGCCTTGTGTTTGTGGGTTGCCCTGTGGGTCACTGAGTAGTGCACCCGATTCCAGCAGAATCAATTGCGCGGCAGCCAGTGATGTCTGATGCTGTGGTCGGCACCATCCTGCATCAAGGCGCCCGGCGGCGACATAGACCATGTCCAGCGGCGCACAGCCACTCATACGGATATGGCAGGGTAATGCCAACAGTTGATCCTGCAGCTGGGACAGGAAACTGTCTTCAGCAGGCTGCGGGTCCAGCCCCACGTAAGCGTTTTCCAGTGATGTCAGCTTGCCGGTGCGCATGCGGCTGTCGTTGAGCTGCGCGCCGGCACCACGGCTGGCGCAGAACTCCTGGTTGGCGGCCGGATTCAGCACCACGCCATGGGCAATACCCTTGCTGGTTTTCAGGGCAATGGAGATGCAAAACGAACCAAAACCACGCTGGAAGTTGCGATTGCCGGCCAGGGGATCAATCAGCCAGGTATTGTCCGTGTCGGCGCCTGCCATGTAGCCACTCAGTCGTGATTCCACACTGAAATCGGGGTAGGCTTTGCGCAGGTGATAGAGGATGGTACGCTCGGCGTCCACGTCCATACTGGTAATCAGTTCACCGTTTTTATCTTCGAGGATACTGACACGGTCCAGCCGGTCGCTGACGTGGATGATTTGTTCGGCGGCGCCGCGCGCGGCCCGGAGGGCAATATTGATAACGGGATGCATGATATTCGCTTGACTTGTTGCCCGGGCTGAACCGGGACATCGGTTTAAAAGACGGAGAATGATAGCAAAATGCTGGCAGTCAGTCCTTAACAAGTTGTTATAATCCCGCCCCTGACTAAAACCAACCGCTGGAGCAGTCCATTGCCGACCGAAAAGCCCCAAGGCAAACCCTCACAGGCTATCGCGCCAGACCTCAGCCGGGTCCATGTCGTGCTGGTCAATACCTCTCATCCCGGCAACATCGGCGCTACCGCCCGGGCCCTGAAAAATATGGGAATAGCCAATCTGCGTCTGGTTGATCCGCGCGATTATCCCAGCGATGTGGCGATGTGGCGCGCCGTGTCCGCCACCGATGTGCTTGAGCGGGCCAGGGTGTTTCCGACGCTGGTTGACGCCGTGGCCGACTGCTCGATGGTGATTGGTGCCAGCGCTCGCTCGCGGCGTATGCCCTGGCCCATGCTGACTCCACGTCAGTGCGCCCGGCATGTGCTGCTCGAGACCCAGCGTGCTGCTGACGCCATTAGTGGTGATGAAGCAGCCAAAAGCGGACAGATAGCGCTGGTGTTTGGTCGCGAGGACACCGGCCTCACCAATGACGAATTGCAGCAATGCCACTATCACGTGCAGATTCCAGCCAATGAAGAGTACAGCTCCTTGAACCTGGCCGCTGCGGTCATGGTGATCTGTTACGAAGTGCGTATTGCCATGCTTGAACATGCCGGCGATCCGCGGCTGGGGGCCGACGCGCCCATGTATGACCCGGCCTCCGAAGACGAGTACTGGGATGTGCCCAAGGCAGACGGGCATCAGATGGAACTGTTTTACCAGCATCTGGAAAAGACGCTGGTAGACATGGATTTTCACGATCCGGAAAACCCGCGCCTGTTGATGCCGCGCATGCGGCGGCTGTTCGGCCGCATTCGCCCGGATTCCATGGAGATCAATATATTGCGCGGCGTGCTGACCTACATCGATGAACACGTCAGGCGCGCCAATGCCAACACATCGGCAAACGACAAAGATACAGAGAAAAAGACCCTCAAGAATAAGGCCAAGTAGTATGAGCATCATGTTTGACAAAATTGCTGAAGAAATCGCCGCCCGGCCAGCGCAGGTTGCCGCCACGGTGGCCATGCTGGATGATGGCGCGACGGTGCCGTTTATTGCGCGTTACCGCAAAGAGGTTACCGGGGGCCTGGATGATATTCAGCTGCGCCGCCTGCAGGAACGACTGATTTACCTGCGGGAGCTGGACGATCGCCGTGATGCCATTCTCAAGAGCATCGGGGAACAGGAGAAGCTGACGCCGGAGCTGGAACAGCAGATTCGCGCTGCCGATACCAAGACCACGCTGGAAGATCTGTATCTGCCCTATAAACCCAAACGCCGCACGCGCGCGCAGATTGCCCGGGAGGCCGGCCTGCAAGCATTGGCGGACATGCTGTTCAACGAGCCTGAACGCTCGCCGGAACAGGAGGCGGAAGCCTTCATCAATACCGAACTGGGGGTTGACGATGCCAAGGTGGCGCTGGATGGTGCCAAACATATACTGATTGAGCAGTTCGGCGAGGATGCCACGCTGTTGGGCAAGCTGCGGGATTTCTTCTGGGCCAGAGCCCACCTGTCATCGGAGCTGATCCCCGGCAAGGAACAGGAAGGCGCCAAGTATCGCGATTATTTTGAATTTTCCGAAGCGGTCAGCAAAATCCCGTCACACCGCGTGATGGCGCTGTTCCGTGCGCGCAATGAAGGCATCCTGAACCTCAAGGTCGATATACCGGTTGATCCTGCTGCGCCGCCGGTCAAGCACAGTTGTGAGGCCATGATTGCCGCGCATTGGCAGGTGTATGACGAAGGCCGTGCGGCAGATACCTGGTTGCAGGAGGTGGTGCGCTGGACCTGGCGCGTGAAGATCCATACCCATCTGCAGACTGACTTTCTGACTCAGCTTAGAGATCAGGCTGAAGAAGATGCGATCAACGTCTTTGCCCGTAACATCAAGGATCTGTTGCTGGCCGCGCCGGCGGGCAAAAAAGTCACCATCGGCCTGGATCCGGGTTTGCGTACCGGTGTGAAGATGTGTGTGGTTGATGTGACTGGCCGGGTGCTGGATCATGGCGCGATTTTTCCCACGGCGCCACAGAACAAGACGCGGGAAGCCGCGGCCGTGCTGCGTACCATGTGTGAGAAATACAATGTGCAGCTGATTGCCATCGGCAATGGCACCGCCTCGCGGGAAACCGACCAGTTTGTTGCGGACTTTTGCAAGGCACATCCTGAGTTCCGGCTGAATCGCATCCTGGTCAATGAAGCGGGCGCCTCCGTCTACTCGGCCTCCGAGTTTGCCTCCCAGGAACTGCCAGATCTGGACGTGACCATTCGCGGTGCCGTATCCATTGCCCGACGCCTGCAGGATCCGCTGGCGGAGCTGGTGAAGATTGAACCCAAATCCATCGGTGTGGGTCAGTATCAGCACGATGTCAGTCAGGTCAAACTGTCCCGCAGTCTGGACGGTGTGGTGGAAGACTGTGTGAATGCGGTGGGTGTTGATGTCAACTCAGCGTCGGCGCCGCTGCTCAAGCGGGTGTCGGGTCTGACCCAGTCGCTGGTGAGTAATATTCTGGAGTTCCGTGACAAAAATGGTCAGTTCCGGAGCCGGGATGACCTGAAGAAAGTGCCACGCTTTGGCGACAAAACCTTCGAGCAGGCCGCCGGGTTCCTGCGCATTCATGAAAGCGACAATCCGCTGGATGCTTCATCGGTGCATCCCGAATCCTATCCACTGGTGGAAGAGATTGCCCGCCGCCATGGTCGCGAAGTCAAATCCCTGGTAGGTGACAGTGCGTTTCTGCGTTCCCTGAAGGCCAAAGACTATGTCACCGAAGTTTTCGGACTGCCGACCGTGGAAGATATTCTGCGCGAACTGGAAAAGCCCGGCCGTGACCCGCGTGGTGAGTTCAAGACTGCGGCGCTGAAAGAGGGCGTCGAGACCTTGTCGGACCTGGTGCCGGCCATGATTCTGGAAGGCACAGTAACCAATGTCACCAATTTTGGTGCCTTTGTGGATATCGGTGTGCACCAGGACGGTCTGGTGCATATCTCGGCCCTGTCGGACAAGTTTGTCAAGGATCCACATGAGGTGGTCAGTGCCGGTCAGATCGTCAAGGTCAAAGTGCTGGAAGTGGACCGGGAGCGTAAACGTATCGCACTGACCATGCGTCTGGATGATCCGCTGCCGACAGAAACCGGCGCCCGGTCGTCCCGGTCAGGGCCGACATCTGCGGAGTCTAACAAACGCAAGAAGGACTTTGCCGCTGCCGCCCAGAACAAGCGGCAGACGGGGACCATGGCCTCACTCTTCGAACAGGCCCTGAAGAACAAACGCTGAACACAATGGTCGAGGGCATTGCTTCGTTAAAAGCAGGCTAAAGACGCTCATTTACGCTTTGTAAACTGCGATCTTTAGCCTCGCACTGTCTGCCTCGATTACGTTTTCAGTGCTGTCACAGGCTGCGGGTGCGTTTCGGCCGGGCGTTGCGGCGCGCCTTTCTTCCAGCGCCAGTTGCGTGGGCCGGGCGCGCCGTGCGGCCGGGTTTGTCATCCGGTACCAGCTGGTGCGGCGCATCACCGATCAGGTCGGCGCGACCCATCTTGCGCAGTGTGGTACGTAGAATCGGCCAGTTTTTCTCGTCGTGATAACGCAGAAAGGCCTTTTGTACACGGCGATCCTCGATGTTCTTGATGCTGCCCACCGCTTCACTCTTGTAGGTCACCTTTTTCAGCGGATTTTTGCCGGAATAGTACATCGCGGTGGCCAGTGCCATCGGTGACGGATAGAAGGTCTGCACCTGATCCGGCTTGAACTTGTGCTTTTTCAGCCACAGACCCAGGTTCATCATGTCTTCATTGTCCGAGCCCGGATGCGCGGCAATAAAGTAGGGTATCAGGTACTGTTTCTTGCCAGCCTTGGCGGAAAAGTGATCAAACATGTTCTTGAATTCATCATAGGAACTGATGCTCGGTTTCATCATTTTCGACAGCGTCTTGTCTTCGCTGTGTTCCGGCGCAATTTTCAGATAACCACCCACGTGGTGGGTCACCAGCTCTTCCACATACTCCGGATCCTTCAGCGCCAGGTCATAACGCAGGCCTGAGGCAATGGCGACCCGTTTGACGCCCGGAATGGCGCGGGCCTTGCGATACAGCTGAGTGGTTGGTTTGTGGTCGGTTTCCAGGTGCTGGCAAATGGTCGGATAGACACAGGACAGCCGCTTGCAGTTTTTCTGGATGTCGTGCGACTTGCAGTTCAGTTTGTACATGTTGGCGGTGGGCCCGCCCAGATCAGAGATGGTGCCGGTAAAGCCGGGCACCATGTCACGGATCTTTTCGATTTCTTTCAGAATCGATTCTTCCGAACGGCTCTGAATGATGCGGCCTTCGTGTTCGGTGATCGAGCAGAACGTGCAGCCACCAAAACAGCCACGCATGATGTTGACCGAGGTCTTGATCATGTCATAGGCAGGTATGCGCGCATCGCCGTAGGAGGGGTGCGGGCGGCGTTGATAGGCCAGGTCAAAGACCCCGTCCAGCTCGTCGGTTTCCAGCGGAATGGGCGGCGGATTGACCCAGATATCCATGGTGTCGTGTTTTTGCACAAGGGTCTTGGCATTGTAGGGATTGGATTCCTGATGCAGCACTCGTGACGAGTGTGCATACAGGGCCGGATCATTCTTCACCTTGTTGTAGGACGGCAGACGGATGTAGGTTTTGTCCGGATCCGTGTCATATTTGCGTTGCAGCGGCAACGGAATGATACGAATCGGCGCCACATCATCGTCGGTTTTCGCTGCCCTGGCCTCGGTCGCTTCGCGTACTTTGCGCGCATCGGGTTCGGTGATCTGATCATGAGGCACGTCATAGGGGTTGGGGATATCGTCAATGCGGCCAGGCCAGTCAATGCGGCTGGAATCAATCTCGGTCCAGCCCGGCGGGGCTTCGCGGCGCAGTACGGCGGTGCCGCGCAAATCGCTGAGTTCCTTGATGGTGCGACCGTTGGCCACGCCGTGGGCAATTTCCACCAGCGCGCGCTCGGCATTGCCGTACAGCAGAATGTCAGCATTGGCGTCGATCAGCACGGACTTGCGCACCTGATCGCTCCAGTAGTCGTACTGGGCAATACGGCGCAGGCTGGCCTCGATGCCACCGATGACAATGGGCGTCTTGTAATAGGCTTCGCGGCAGCGCTGGCTGTAGACGATGACGGAACGATCCGGGCGTTTGCCGGCTTCGGCATTGGGCGTGTAGGCATCGTCGGTACGGATGCGCAGGTCGGCCGTATAGCGGTTGATCAGCGAGTCCATGTTGCCGCCGGTGATGCCGAAGAACAGATTGGGCTCGCCCAGTGCCTTGAAGGGCTCGGCGCTGTCCCAGGCTGGCTGGGCAATAATGCCCACCCGGAAGCCCTGGGCTTCCAGCAGACGACCCACCACGGCCATGCCAAAACTGGGATGGTCAACATAGGCATCGGCGGTGACAATGATGATGTCACAGCTGTCCCAGCCCAGCGCGTCCATCTCTGCCCGCGACATGGGCAGGTAGGGTGCGGTACCAAAGCACTCCGCCCAGTAGGGCTTATAAGAGAACAAATGCTTGGGCTTGTTGGCCTGCTTGCTGTCGGGGCCGGTTTCCGGTCGCGAACGGGATTTGCTGGAGTTGGACGAAGGCTGGGCAGGTGTTTGCATCAGGCGGGGGCCTTCCGGCGGCGGGCCGGTGCTTGGAAATTGGGAGTCGAGCGCTATTCTACAGCATTTCCGGGCTGTCTAGAAACAATCCTATCGGCATGTCGATGCCATTGATGTTCAACAGCTCATTCTGCAACTCAATGGTGGTGTGTGCCCGGCCATTGCTGAGTCGTGTCCAGCCCTGCTGCCGGTAGACCGCCAGGGCGTCGGCAGCCGGACTTTGCGCGATGGCCAGCGCATTGGCATCAATCGACAGGGTCAGCTGCATGTTGCGCAAGACCGCTCGCCAGCCCTGCCAGGAAGTGCTGACAGGCCACCGGGCGCGGGTTTCCAGCCAGTGGTCACCGGCAAACGCGGTAAACCCGACAATGCCGTCAAAGTGCAATTGGCCTTGATGATCCAGGCGCAGCAGTCCGGAGCCGGAAAAATTGGTCTGCTCTGGCCCGACAGGTTCGCTCGCCGGCAGCAAGCGGATGTCGGCGACAGCAAACAGGGTGTCGTACAGATGCCACATAATGGGCCCATGATTCACGTGCAGGATGGCCTGTTGGGTCGGTGACGACAGGCCGTCGTCAGAAAATATGCTGCTGCGCGCGCTGAAATGGATGTCGCTGCTGAACCAGCCGGCGCGGACCTCCTGAACCTCAATGTCCAGCAATTGCGCATTTTCCAGTGACTGGCGCAGCGTCGGGCGAATCAGCAGCCCGTTGAGTGCTGGCAATACCGTGGTCACCAGCAGGATTGGCACCAGTGTCAGCAGCAGGGTCAGGATGGCCAGTTTTTTGAGCATGTGGGCGTGACAGCAGACCTGGTAGTTGGCATGAACAGGGCCGGCACTCCGGACAAGTGCCATATGAAGATTTTTACTATAACAGATTCAGCCTGACGAAGCAGGTTTGCCCGCGGCCCTCCATAAATTCTGATGATAAAGCCGATTAGTGCTTTTTATAACAGTTGAGCCGAGCTGAGATCGCGTTAGTCGGTTTGCATTGACATGACCTATTGGCTATCGTTTACGCGCTTTTCATAGAGGTTCCGTGTGTCTTCTTCCGCCTGTTGCTGGCCGGATACACGGTGTAGTCATGATTCGTTGGAAAAATTAGCAACATGTAACCGTATTTAGGCATTTTACATAAGAATTAAAAGTGAGGTATTGCATGTCCAGATGGCTTGGAAGTTTTACGAAAGCCCGTGTTATGACCGGCGTGATGTCCAGCGTTGCCTGTCTGCCCCTGTACGCACAGGAGAATCCACAACAAAATGCTCAGGCACCACAGACGGAGGTCGAAGAAGTTGTGGTAACCGGCTCCTACCTGCGCGGCAGTCCACTGGATGCGCCGTCCCCGGTACAGTCGGTTGACAGAGCGTCAATGGAAGCCCAGGGCGCGTCCCAGATCTGGGATGTAATCAAGAATCTGGAGATCAATTCCGGCTCCATTTCCAATGAAGGTGCCGATGGCAGCAACGCTGCACTGGGCAACCTGTCCGGTACCGCCAATATCAATCTGCGTAATCTGGGTGAGAACTCAACGCTGACCCTGGTCAATGGCAAACGTCAGGTGGCTGCCGCGACCACCACCCCGTCGGGTGGCGAGTTTGTTGACATCAACACCATCCCGCTGGTCATGGTTGACCGGGTAGAAGTGCTGACTGATGGTGGCTCTGCCCTGTATGGTTCGGACGCGGTAGCCGGTGCTGTCAATATCATCATGCGCACCGATTTTGAAGGCCTGGAAATCTACGGTGACGTGCAGAACATCGAAAGTGCCGGCAGCCGCTTTGACAAGACCGGCAGCGTGATCTGGGGCTGGGGCAACGACAGCGGCAGCACCAACCTTGTGCTTGCGGGTGAAATGTTTCGTCGCGACCCGGTGCCGATCACGGCAGCGCGTTTTTATGATGAGCGCTCTGAGTTTACCGGTGTCGTCGGGGGTCTGGGTACCCTGATCAATCAGGGTTCATTTGGTGCGCGGGTGAATCAGTCTTACATCAATCAGGCTGCGATTGATCAGGCCGTTGCCGAAGGTGGCACGAATTCCTTGCGTTACACCGATCCCCTGTGTTCCCAGCTGACATCGGCCGATGGTTCGCCGCTGTTTACCGGCACGCGCACCGCTCAGCGTGGCGAACCCAGCAGCAGTTGCCGGGAAGACGATGCCCAGTGGCGCCTGCTCACCGTTGGCATGGAGCGGGACAGCCTGTCTGCAGCCTTCAACCACAGTTTCAGTGAAGCCGCTGAGTTTTATTCCTTTGCGCAATGGTCGCAAAGTGACATCGAGCGCTCGGACTCAGGTTATGTCAGCGCCCGCGGCCCCAGCTTTTTCCTGGCACAGCCCGGCGCGCACGCCGGTGTTCCGGCCTGGGGTGGCTACGGCATTGGTCAGACTGCCGAACTGGGTTATTTTGCCCCCGCGGTGGGTCTGAGTCGCCCCACTGCGGGTGATATCCCTAATGCCCCGATTGCTCTGGCCAATGGCGGCCCCAACGTGCCCATGTCCGGTACTGTGCAGATCGGCAATTTTCCGCGCAGCGGCGGCAACACCAATATGAATACCACCGAGACCATGGGTCTTCAGGCCGGTGTCAAAGGGGAGTTCTACGCACTCAGTGATCGTCGCTTTAATTACGATGTGGGCGTCTCATGGAGTGGCACCAGTTTTGAGCTGGAATACCAGACCTTCCAGCGCGATCGCGCCGAGTTGGCGGTCAATGGCCTGGGGGGGCCCAACTGCACGCCCAATGGCGTCAGTGATTTTGATTTCCGAAGCGCGCGTGGTGCAGTATCGCCGGCGTTGCCCACATTCTGGGATTTCCTTGGCGATACTTTCACCCAGGAATACTTCCCTGGTTTTGTACACACTACGCGGGAAAGCCTGTCACTGGCCCTGACCAGTAATAACCACGGGCAGGATGGCTGTGAGTTCTACAATCCCTTCCTGACCTCGGTGACCAACCCTGATCTGGGCAATTCCCAGGCCTTGCTGGACTGGATGACACCCACCGTGATGCGAGCCGACAAGCGCAACCAACTGGCTGTGTTTGACGCTGTGGTGGCCGGTGAAATGTTTGAGATGGCCGGTGGTATGTCGCAATTCGCCCTTGGTGTGCAATATCGCCAGCAAAACAACAAATCCAATGCACCTGCGCTGAATGATCCCGGTTTGCCGAATGCCATTCTGGGCTGGGATGCCAGCGGCCAGGTTGACGAGACCCACTATGTCAGCAACAACTACGAGTGTTCGCAGTGTATTTTCAACTATGACCTCGATCGTAATGTGCGGGCGGTTTTCTCGGAATTCTCATTGCCCCTGCTGAACAATGTTGAGACACAATTCGCCCTGCGCTACGAGGACTACGGCGGTTCAATCGGCGGCGAGTTGACGCCCAAGGTCGCTGCCAGCTGGCGGCCCATCGAGGAGTTGCTGTTCCGTGGTTCCTTTTCGCAGTCATTCCGGGCACCCAACCTGGCTGTGATTGAAGAAGGGCTGGAAGCGGGGCAGGTGACCTTCCGGGATCCATTGCGCAACCAGGCCGTGCGCGCGGGTCTGGCGGCGGTGAACAATGCCAACGCTGAACCCAACACCACCTACAGTGTCGGTGCACCAGCGCCTGATGTTGGCAATGAATCGGCCAACACCTTCAGTGCCGGCTTTATCTGGACGCCCTATGGCGTATTGGATGGTCTGAGTGTGACGACTGACTTCTGGCGCTTTGAGGTCAAGGATCGGGTGATGCCGCAACCGGCAATCTCATCCATCTCTGGCGAGCTCGACGCGTTTGCCTCGGCGGCGGCCAACCCGGCCAACTATGTGTTGAACTCATCGCTGGCCAATGATGCTGCGCAGCCATTCGTGGCCTGTGATCCCAATGCACTGGAAGCGCAGTGGGGCAGCGACCCGCAAGCCTCGCAAAATGAGGCAGGACAGGTCATCGAAGGCTCACGTCTTGACTGCGTCGTCGATCCACGCGAGTACGTGGTACCCAATGTGGTTCGCACCCAGGGCAGCACCGAGGGCGCACTGGTGACCATTGTCAGTTCCACCATCAATGCCGGGGAAGTGATATCCGATGGCTTTGACCTGAAACTGGGTTATGACTGGGAAACCGGTCTGGGCCGGTTCCGTGCCAGCATGGACTTTACCTATGTTAATCAGTACACGCTGAAAGATGTGCCGGGCCTGGAGTTGGGGCTGCTGGAAAGTGGTGTGTTTGATGCCGCCGGCACCACCGGTGACGGCATCCTGGTGCGTTCTTTGCCCGACAAAAAGGGTAATCTGACGTTGAACTGGTCCAGTCATGACCTGCGTCACAGTGTCACCCTGATTAACCGCTTTATTGCTTCCTACGATGATCTGGCGTACCGCAATACCTTTGAAAACGGTAATGATTATGTGCGTTCAGTGGTTCGTGACAAGGTCGACAGCTATAACAGCATTGACCTGCAGTACAGCTACACCCACGAGTGGGCTGACAGCCGCCTGGGGACCAGCATCTTCACGGTAGGGGCACTTGATGCCTTTAATGCCACGTTGCCATTCCGTTATGCCGGGGCATTGAACTACGACGCCACGGTGTTTGATGGTCGCGGCCGGCGTTTATATGCCAGAGCGTTGTTGCAGTTCTAAGCGCTGAGCTCAGGCTCGGGTAAACCGGAAACCCTGTTGACAGACTGTTAGCAGGGTTTTCTGGTTTTTTAGCGACAACCCGGCACCTTTTTGCGATGAAACGAAACTTCAAGTGCTTCCCTTTAGGCGCTTTTTGAGCCTATATCAATCCTGCCAATATCCCCCATTCCCAGTATTTATGCAGCCTCCAGCGATGTGACCAACACCCGGTCGGTCGCCTCCTATAAAATGTGTGAACTGGTTCAATTTTAATTGCATTGCCCGTTTCAATTGGATACAGTTTGTCGCGATTCCCTGTAGTTCCGGTCAACCTGTATGGATGCAAGGCCGGAGTAGTATTGAGTTGCTTGAGTTGTAAAAAAACTAAAAACGCATCTAAGCAGTGCATACGTTTCCAAAAAATAATAATCACGGGGGAATATCCATGTCCAAATGGCTTGGTTTCCGAAATAAGACTCTGGTGCTCACCAGTGTGATGTCAGGTGCAGCCTGTCTGCCAGTTTTTGCCCAGGACGCAGAAGTAGATGTAGAAGAAGTTATTGTCACCGGTTCCTATATCCGTGGCAGCCCTCTGGATGCACCCTCGCCAGTAACTACTGTTGACAGAGCTTCAATAGAAGCACAAGGCGCGGCCCAGATCTGGGACGTGATCAAAAACCTTGAAATCAATTCCGGTTCATTCACCAACGAAGGTGCAGGCGAAGGCCAGGCACTGTCAGGTACTGCTAACGTCAACCTGCGGAACCTGGGTGAGAACTCCACGCTGACGCTGATTAACGGCAAGCGCCAGGTATCTGCCGCTACCGTCACCCGCAGCGGTGGCGAATTTGTCGATATCAACACTATCCCACTGGTCATGGTAGAGCGCGTCGAAGTGCTTACCGATGGTGGTTCCGCCCTGTACGGCTCTGACGCCGTTGCTGGTGTGGTCAACGTCATCATGCGTACCCAGTTCGAAGGTCTGGAAGTGTACGGTGACGTGCAGGCGCTGGAAAATGCCACCGATCGCCAGGATAAAACCGGCAGCGTGATCTGGGGCTGGGCCAGCGACAGTGGCGACACCCATTTTGTGTTGTCCGGTGAAATGTTCCGCCGTGACCCTGTGCCAGTCGAATTTGGCAACTTCTACGATGAAAATGCCCAGTACACGGGTGTTGTGGGCGGCATGGCCGGCAACATCAGTGCCACCATGGCCAACCCGGCCTTTGGTTCGCGAATCAACCCGGCTTACATCAATAGCGCTCTGACGCAACGCAATATCGCCGAAGGTGGCTCGTCCAACACGGTGTTGACCGATCCGTTGTGTGATGACCTGACCTCAGCTGATGGCCGCCCATTCTTCACCGGTACCCGCACTGACCGTCGTGGTGCCAACAGTGGTACCTGTCGTGAGTTTACCGAAGAGTGGAACTTCATGAGCGTGGGTATGGAGCGTGACAGCATCGCGGGTGCGTTCAACCATACCTTTAATGAACATGCCGAGTTCTATTCGTTTTTCCAGTATTCTGACACGACCATTGAACGCTCTGATTCTGGTGCACACGGCTCGCGCGGTCCAACTGTATTCCTGGCAGCGCCGGGTTCTCACGCCGGTAACCCGGCATTTGGTGGATATGGCATTGGCATGACGGCGGAGCTGGGTTATTACGCCGGCAAAGCTGGATTGACGCGTCCGACCAGCATACCCAACTCGCCGAATACTCTGGCCAATGGCGGTCTCAACGTGCCTTTCTACGCCAGTGTGCAGGATTCCAATACACCGCGTATGGGTGGCAACTCCAACATCACCGAATCTGAAACCCTGGGTATCCAGGCCGGTGTTAAAGGTGAGTTCTATGCCTTGAATGACCGTCGTTTCAACTACGATGTTGGTTACTCATGGAGCGGCACCAGCTTCGAGCAGGAATACCAGACCTTCCAGCGTGACCGTGCAGAACTGGCGGTAAACGGTCTGGGTGGTCCTAACTGTACCCCCAACGGTATCACCGACTTCAACTTCCGTGATGAGCCGGGCCCCTTTGGCGGTGCATTGCCCACCATGTGGAATGTCAGCAACCAGGCCTACTATAAGGGCTACACGCAGACCTTTTTCCCCGGCTTTGTATTTACCACACGGGAAAGTCTGTCGCTGGCACTGACCAGTAACAACCATGGCCAGGGTGGTTGTGAGTTCTACAACCCCTTCCTGACCCAGATGACCAATCCGGATCTGGCTAACAGCGATGAGCTGATGGCCTGGATGGCACCGACGGTCAAACGTGCTGACAAGCGTAACAAGCTCGGCGTCATCGACGCAGTTGTGTCAGGTGAGCTGATGGAAATGCGTGGTGGTATGGCGCAGTTTGCGCTCGGTGGTCAGTACCGGATGCAGAACAACAAATCCATAGCACCTGAGATGAACCAGCCAGGACTGGCCAACGCCATTCTGGAATGGGGCACCAACGGACAGCCCAATACCACTCACTACGTCAGCAACAACTTCGAGTGCTCGGAGTGTATCTTCAACTACAGCAACGACCGCAACGTCTCCGCTGTATTTGGTGAACTGTCATTGCCGCTGATCGAAAATGTGGAAACCCAGATAGCGCTGCGCTACGAGGATTACGGCGGGAACATCGGCAGCGAAGTAACACCCAAGGTGGCATTGAGCTGGCGGGTGATGGATACCCTGTTGCTGCGTGGCTCCTTCTCGCAGTCCTTCCGGGCGCCCAACGTCGGTATCGTGGAAGAGGGTCTGGAATCTTCCAGCAACACTTTCCGCGATCCGCTGCGTAACCAGGCAGTCCGTGCCGGTCTGGCAGAAGTCAACAATGACAACGCGCTGCCCAACTTCACCTATACCCTGGGTGGCCCTGCGCCGGATGTTGGCAATGAATATGCCGATACTTTCAGTGCCGGTTTTGTCTGGACACCTGCGGGTCGTCTTGAAGGTCTGAGCCTGACCGCCGATGCCTGGCGTTTCGAGCTGACCGACAAGGTGCTGCCGCAGCCTGGCATTTCCGCAATTGCTGACGAGCTGGCACTGTTCCAGCAGGCAGCAGCGGATCCGTCAAACTATGTTCTGAACGGCACCATCCCGTCCAGCCGTACCGGCGGATGGGCCAACTATGAACAGCTGACGCCTTGTGACCCGAATGCCCTGGCAGCCCAGTTCGGTACCGATCCCAGTACCCAGGGTACACCGGGTGGCGAGACCGGTTTCCGTGATGTGCAGCCTGGTTCGCGTCTGGACTGCGTGGTCAACCCGGCCGCCTATCAGATCGAAGGTGTGGTTCGTACCTTTGGTGTGAGCACCGGTTCGCTGACCACCACGCAACTGAGCACCATCAATGCCGGCACCATCATCGCTGACGGTATTGACGTGAAAGCCAGCTATGGTTGGAACAATGACCTGGGTCGTTTCCGTCTGGGTCTGGACTACACGCACGTTAATCAGTACACACTGAAGAACGTGCCGGGTCTGGAACTGGGTCTGCTGGAAACCGGCGTGTTTGACGCCGCCGGCACCACCGGTGATGGTAACCTGGTACGTTCACTGCCAGACAACAAGGGCAATATCAGCCTGAGCTGGATGAGCAATGGCAACCACGGTGCCTCCATCATTACGCGGTTCATCGGTTCGTACAGCGATCTGGCTTACGAAAATACCTTTGCTACTGCCAATGATGAAGTGCGTGCCCTGTTGAGCCGAAAAATCGACAGCTATCAAAGTGTTGATATTCAGTACAACTACACGCACCAGTGGGCTAACCAGGCCTTCGGTACCTCCGTTTTCACGGTCGGTGTACTGGATGCGTTTAACGCTGATCTGCCTTACCGCGAAGCAGGCTCCATCAACTACGATGCATCGGTGTTTGATGGTCGTGGTCGTCGTCTGTACGCCCGCGCGCTGTTGCAGTTCTGATAGCGGCGGGTAAAGGGGACGGAGGCATTTAGCTGCGCTAAATGCCTCCGTCCCCTTTACCACCCAAAGGCCCCGTTCGCGGGGCTTTTTTTTGTGCGATGCAGTTGCATCAATGGCAGTGATAGTCTTTATATTTGAAGTTTATGCCATGAGAAGTTGAGGTTATTAAAATAGTTTTTGGTAGCACCAGCCACCCGCAGGGCTAGTGCCATACTGTTGGAATATATTATCCGTCCCCCTTTGGTCTTACGCTGAATTGTGAGCCTGTTCAAATTTGATTGCATTGCCCGTTGCAATTAGATACAGTTTTTGCAGATTCCCTGAAGTACCGGCCCCCAAGGATTGACCGCCGGTGTAGTAGCGAGTTGCTTTAGCTGATGACGAGTAGAGCAGTACGTTCCTAAAATAATAATCACAGGGGGAATACCCATGTCCAAATGGCCTGGTTTCCGAAGAAAAGCTCTGGTTCTCACCGGGGTTATGTCGAGTGCAGCCTGCCTGCCTGTTCTGGTTCACGCGCAGGACAATCAAGAAGATATCGAAGAAGTCATTGTCACCGGTTCCTACCTGCGGGGCAGTCCGCTGGATGCGCCTTCACCCGTGCAGGTTGTTGACAGAGCGTCAATAGAAGCACAAGGCGCCGCCCAGATCTGGGACGTTATTAAAAACCTGGAAGTTAACTCCGGTTCCATCAGTAATGAGGGCTCTGATGGCGGCAATGCGGCCATGGGCAATGTATCCGGCATGGCCAACGTCAACCTGCGCAACCTGGGGGAAAACTCCACGCTGACGCTGGTCAACGGCAAGCGCATGGCGCCGGCGGCAACCACCACACCAACCGGTGGCGAATTTGTTGATATCAATACCATACCGCTGGTCATGGTCGATCGGCTGGAAGTGCTGACCGATGGTGGCTCGGCGCTATACGGCTCCGATGCGGTGGCCGGTGTGGTCAACGTCATCATGCGAACCCAGTTTGAAGGCCTGGAATTGTATGGCGATGTTCAGGCCATTGAAAAAGATATGGGCAATCAGGATCGTACCCTGAGCGCCATCTGGGGCTGGACCAATGATACCGGTTCAACCCATTTTGTCATTTCCGGGGAAATGTTCCGTCGCGACCCGGTGCCCATCACCGCCGCCCGTTACTTTGATGAAAAATCCGAATTCTCTGGCACGGTGGGTGGTTTTGGTACACCTTTGGTAAATGCCGCGTTCGGTTCCAATGTAAACCCGGCATTCCTGAATGAGGAAGTGCGGGCACAAGCCATCGCCGAGGGTGGCAGGAATGAGCCCCGATATACCGATCCATTGTGCTTTGAGCTGACTGCCGCTGATGGGGAGCCTTACTTTGTCGGCACACGCACAGCAGATCGGGGTGAGCCCAGTTCCAGCTGTCGGCAGGATACCTTCCAGTGGGACCTGTTGAATGTGGGTATGGAGCGCGACAGTGTGGCGGGTGCGTTTGACCATGCGTTCAGCGACAAGGTTGAGTTTTACTCCTTTGCCCAGTATTCCAGCAGTGATATTGAGCGCTCGGATTCGGGTGCCTATACCAGCCGGGGGCCGACCATGTTCCTGGCGCAGCCGGGCGCGCACCGGGGTAATCCAGCCTGGGGCGGGTACTCCATCGGCCAGCCCATGGAGCTGGGTTATTTTGCCCCGGCAATCGGTCTGGCACGTCCCACCGCCGCCGATATTACCAATGCGCCGACCGACATCAGAAATGGCGGCCTGAATGCTCCCAGCTATGCCAATATGAACATTGGCAGTTCACCGCGCATGGGTGGTGGCAATCAGATGAGCCAGACCGAAGCGCTTGGCGTGCAGGCGGGTTTCAAGGGCGAGTTTATCGCCATGGATAATCGCCGGTTCAATTACGACGTCAGTTATTCCTGGAGTGGTACCAGCTTCGAGCTTGAGTACAAAACCTTCCAGCGTGATCGTGCGCATCTGGCGGCCAATGGTCTTGGCGGCCCCAACTGTACCCCCAATGGTGTGCCGGACTTCGACTTCCGCAGCGCCCGTGGCCATATTTCGCCGGCCATCCCCACCGCGTGGGACTTTGTTGGCGCCAGCATGACGCAGCTGTTCTTCCCGGGTTTTGTGTTTAACACCTATGAATCGCTGTCCTATGCCCTGACCAGTAACAACCATGGCAAGGACGGTTGTCAGTTCTATAACCCGTTCCTGACCCGACAGGCAGACCCCAGTATGGCCAACTCCCAGGAGCTGGTGGACTGGATGTTGCCGACCATCCGTCGCTCGGACAAACGCAATAAACTGGCTGTATTTGACGCCGTACTGGCCGGGGAGATGTTTGAAATGGCCGGCGGCATTTCGCAGTTTGCCGTGGGTGTTCAGCACCGTGAGCAAAATGCCAAGTCGATCGCGCCGGAAATGAACCGGCCCGGACTCAATGCCATTGCCGGGTTTGGCGCTGACGGTGAACCCAATGCATATCGCTACGTATCGAACAACTTCGAGTGTTCCGAGTGTATCTTCAACTATGACCATACGCGCAGTACGCGTGCTGCGTTCATGGAACTGTCGCTGCCATTTATGACCAATATTGAATCGCAGATAGCCTTGCGATACGAGGACTACGGTGGACAGATCGGCGGTGAGCTGACGCCCAAGGTGGCGCTGAGCTGGCGGCCGACCGATTCCTGGTTGTTCCGCGGTTCGTTCTCGCAATCCTTCCGTGCGCCCAATATCGGTGTGCAACTGGAAGGTCTGGAATCCAGCTCTACCACCTTCCGTGATCCCATCAGTGCCCAGGCGGTACGTGCGGGCATGGTGCCACCCACCAACGAAAATGCCGAGCCGGAATCTACCTACACGGTGGGCTCGCCAGCGCCAAATATTGGTAACGAGTACGCCGATACCTACAGCGCCGGGTTTATCTGGACACCACAGGGACGTCTGCAGGGTTTGACCATCAATGCCGATTTCTGGCGCTTTGAGGTGGAAGACCGGGTGATGCCGCAACCGGGTATCTCGGCGATAGGTGGTGAGATAGCAGCCTTTGAAGTGGCGGCTGCCAATCCGGATAATTACGTTTATAACGGCACCATTTCCAGCAGTCCGTCAGCTGCATACGCAGGTCTGGACCCCTATGAGTCATGTGACCCACAGGCGCTGTCCGCGCAGTGGGGTGACGATCCGGAGAATTCCAAAACGCCAGGTGGCCAGGTCATACCACTGTCGCGACTGGACTGTGTGGTCGATCCGCGCACCTATGTCGTTGATGGTGTGGTACGCGCGGCGGGCAGCACGAGTGCCAGTCTGATCACCATCAGCTCGGCGGCCATCAATGCCGGTGAAGTGACTGCCGACGGTGTCGATCTGAAGGCATCCTATTCCTGGGATACCGATTGGGGCCGCTTCCGCATCGCCTCGGATTTCACCTACGTCAATCAGTACAAGCTGAGCAATGTGCCTGGCCTGGAGCTGGGGCTGCGTGAAACCGGTCTGTTCGACGCTGCCGGCACTACTGGCGATGGCCTGCTGGTGCGTTCATTGCCCGATAAAAAGGGTAACCTGACGCTAAGCTGGACAACGCCCAGTCTGAAGCACACGTTCACCGTCATCAACCGGTTTGTCGGCGCCTATGACAACCTGGCTTACCAGGATACCTTTGATAACGGCAATGATTATGTGCGCTCAATTGTCAATCGCGAGATTGACAGCTACCACAGCGTTGATCTGCAGTACAACTACATGCATGAGTGGGCCAATCCGAACCTCGGCACAACTCTGTTGACCGTGGGGGCGCATGATGCCTTTAATGCGGATCTTCCGTTCCATTACAGCGGCGCGCTGAACTACGATGCCTATCAGTTTGATGGTCGTGGTCGTCGCCTGTATGCGCGGGTACTGATGCAGTTCTGATCAGGCAGAGTACACGCTGGTCGAAAACAAGAGAGGGACAGGTTGCCGGCAACCTGTCCCTCTCTTGTTTTCAGTCAGTGTACTTTTCGGGCTAAAACAGTTCCTCAGGCACGTCGGGCAAGGTCTCAAAACCCGGGTAAGCAAAATAGTAGCCCTGGAACAGGTCCACGCCCTCATTGGCCAGCCACCGATACTCTTCCTCGCGTTCAACGCCTTCGGCGAGAATATCAATATTGAGTTTGCGGCAGGTCAGGATGACACCCTGGATGATGGCCTGACGGGCCGGCTTCTGGTCAACATGATCAATCAGCACGCGGTCAATCTTGATATAGTCAGGCTGAAACTCGGCCAGCAGATTCAGTCCGGAATAACCGGCGCCGAAGTCGTCAATCACTGTCGTGAAGCCAAGCTTCTTGTAGGTCTCAATAATGCCGACCAGGTGCGTTTTTTCGCGCACTTCTTCACTTTCAGTTACTTCAAAATGGATTTTATCCAGTGGGAAGCCGTATTCCCGGGCCGCCGCAAGCGTGGTACGAATGCACAGCTCCGGTCGATAAACCGCGTTGGGGGTGAAATTGATATTCAATGCTACCTGCAGATTCAGTCTGGTGGCCAGCTCAATGGCCCTGACACGACAGGTCTGGTCAAAGTTATACAGATTGTCGCTGTTGATCTGGCTTTGCACATAGGCAAAACCCTGACCTTTCGGGCCACGGGCCAGCGCCTCATAGGACACGATTTTGCGCGTGCTGGCGCGCACGATGGGCTGAAAGGCGAAACTGAGATCGAACGCGTGATCATCATTGTCCCGGCAACCGCTGCAGCCCAGATCCTGTGTGTCAGCGTTATGTAACTTGATGGTGTGCAATACAACCTCACAATATCCACGATTTCCTACTTTGTCAGCTTAAGCTTATCACGCTGAAACTTATTGAGAAAATCGCGCTGTCAAATTCAGTATACAATTGTTCGGGTGACAAATTTCCGGCTGTATCGACCCGGAATGGCGCCAATATCGACGTAAACAGACCGCTGACCGAGGCCCCCATCAACACATAATGCAGCACGAACATGCCGGTTTCAGCCTGCAGGACAGGCAGGATGGTGGCTGTACATGATAACAGCATGCATATCAGCAGTGCGTTTGCATGCCCTATGCGGTCAGCGGCCCATCCCCACGCAGGTCTTGAAAATCAGGTTACCGGTCAGTGTGCCAAAGTCTGTCATTCTAGCAGACCTGCGTTGGCTCTACTTTATTATCGCCGACCAGAATTTGGCTTTTTCAGCAGTCGATAGCGCTGCATGTGCAGGACTGGTCGAGGGTAACCTGTGCAACGTGATGTCCCTGGCATACGCGGGCAGTGTCGGCATGACATGTTTCAGAAAAACCGCTTCCGCCTTGGCACCATTAAAGAAAATATGGCCAAGTTGCCGGTGGTGCTCCAGAAACTCTGCAAAATCATTAGTCACGATGGAAGATGTGACGATGGCGGAATCCAGACTGCCGGTGCGTGTGCAGGTTCGCAACACATCCCACAGGGCAATGCCATTTTCCTGTAGCGCAAGCAGCCGCTCAGCATAGCTGGCCTGCCGGGGTATACCCAGCAGTGTTCCGGTAATGGTCCAGAAGCTGTTGCGCGGGTGCGCATAATATTGCTGTGCCCGCAGTGACGCGACACCGGGCATCGAACCCAGTACCAGCACCCGTGCATCAGCACGAGCGATCGGAGCAAAGCTGTGAATCTGGTGAGTCATCATGTCATGGTTACATCACTGGCCTGTGCAAGTCCATTCTTAACAGTGGCGTCATCATTCTGTCATCAACTGCCGGTAGTGTGAGGCACTGTTGCGCATGAACCAAACGAATCACCTCCAAGCAGTGGCAACTTTGATGACAGTGAACGAACAACGGGAAGCCTTGCTTGCCATATTAAGAAACAACGCCGTAACAACGCTTTTTCAGCCAATCGTGTCAACACTGGAAAAGCGTGTTGTGGGATATGAAGCACTTTCACGCGGGCCTTCCAACAGCCCCTTGCACTCGCCACTGATGCTGTTCGCCACCGCCAGACATTTTGGTGTGTTGACTGACCTGGAAATTCTGTGTCGCCGCAGCGCCATCCACGGATTCTGCGAGCAGGGGTTTGAAGGTCAGTTGTTCCTCAATGTATCGCCGGAAAGCTTACTGGAGCAGCAACACTATCCCGGGCGAACCCTGTCAATACTCAAGCAGTATGGTATCAAGCCTGACCAGGTTGTCATCGAGCTGACGGAGCATTCGCCGATCGACAATGTCGGTCTGTTGCAAAGTGCCCTGCATCACTACCGTGACATGGGTTTTTCAATTGCACTGGATGACCTGGGTGCCGGTTATGCCAGTCTGCGCCTGTGGACTGAGTTGCAGCCGGAATTTGTTAAAATTGATCGTCATTTTATTGATGGTATTCATCGTGATTCGCTGAAGCGCGAATTTGTCGGATCCATATTAAACATGGCCAAGGCGTCACGTTCACATGTCATCGCCGAGGGCATTGAGCTGGCTGAAGAGCTCCGGGTCCTGGAGGGCATGGGTGTCGACTGGGTGCAGGGTTACTGGCTGGGTCGTCCGGAACCGGCGCCGGTCACAAACGAGCAAGGCCTGTTGGCAAAACTGAACCTGGAAGAGTCTCAGGCACCGGATCCGGGCCTGCACAGTCTGGTTATTGACGTTGCCGGCGTGCACTTCAGCGAGAAGGTCAGTCAGGTGCTGCAACGTTTTCAACAGCAGCCCAGCCTCAACAGCCTGGCGGTGCTTGATGACAATGATATGCCCGTGGGAACGGTGCATTGCCATGCGCTGAGCCAGGCCATGTTGAAGCAATACGCACACGAACTGCATGGCCGCAAACCCATCGGGCACATGATGGACAAGGATTGCCTGGCCGTTGATGTTCAGCAAAGCCTGCAGCGCGTCAGTCGTCTGCTGACCAGCCGCGCACGGCAGCGCCTGGAAGAGGATTTTATTATTACCCAGGAGGGCAGGTACGTAGGCCTGGGTCGGGTGATCGATGTACTGCGTCAGATCACCGAACTGCAGATCAGACAGGCGCAGTTCGCCAATCCGCTTACCCTGCTGCCCGGCAATATATCCATTCAGGAGTGCCTGGACCGGCTGTTGAAAAATCATCTGTCCGCACATCTGTGTTATATCGATCTGGATGCATTCAAGCCCTTTAATGATGTTTATGGTTATGGCAAGGGTGACGAAGTCCTGCTCGGGCTGGCCAGGCTGCTGCGTGATTGCTGTGACCCGGATCAGGATTTTGTCGGACACATAGGCGGAGATGACTTCATGCTGGTACTGCGCTGCGAAGACTGGCGCGATGTTCTTCAGTCACTCAATGCCAGCTTTCAGACGTTGTGCCGGCAACTCTACAAACCCGAGCATATCGATGCCGGCGGGTTTTATGCTCCCGACCGCGACGGTCAGTGGCGCTGGTATGACCTGCTCAGCCTGTCTGTTGGCGTGCTGGCATTGCCGGACGATGCCGAGGCTGTTGTGGATGCCAGCCAGCTGGCCGAGCTGGCATCGCGCAACAAACATGAAGCCAAAAAAATTCGCGGCTTCAGTGTGGTCTGTAATCAACTGGGCGAGCTGCTAGACGGCGCCCGAATCACGTCGAATATTGATCCGGTCCGCTTCCAGCAGGCGGACTGCCCGGATCAGCGGCAACATGATCACCGCGAAAGCGAGCACTGACCATACGCCCAGCAGATTCAGTGCGGCACTGATGCCGTGCATATCAGCCAGGTAACCAACAAACGGCCCGGTCACAATAAACCCGAAACGGAACAGCAGGCTGTTCAGTGAGTTCACGGTGGCCCGAAATCGACCGGGAATGCGTCGGTTCAGCGCATTGGCCAGAATCACCTGATACAGACCCCGGCAGAAGAACAGCACAAAACACAGAGCCACGCCGGCCCAGCCACCCAGCCAGGCCATGCCAAAAATGCCAATCACCGGCAGTACGCCAATCACTACCAGCGCGAATGCTGCACCTCTGGTTTTCTCCAGCACGTAGCCGTACTTGCTGGCCAGTGCCACGGTCAGACTTTGGGCAAACCACAAGGCACCAAACAGGGCCAGCGACAGGCCCATGTTGTCCCAGTAAGGCTGTATCAGCCAGGCCACATGTATCGTCGCCAGGTTGTAGACCGGCAGCGCGATGAACACCAGGCGCAAAATGCGATCGCCTCTGGCAACATGCTGATAGATATCCTTGAGGCTGACCACACGCGTACCCGGTGTGCTGATGTTATCAATCGGAGGTTCAATAACAAGCAGCGCCATCCACAGGCAGATCCATGCAAACAACGATTGCACCAGCACCATGATGTCGAAGGACCACATGGCCAGCAGGCCGCCGAAAAGGGCACCCAGGCCTTCGGCCAGGGATTTGGTAAACCCCAATTGCGACAGGCTTTGTGCATGTTCACCTTCGCCTCGGGCCAGTGCCTGTTCGCTGTCGTAGAGCAGCGCCAGATCTGCGCCAGACAGCATGCTGACGGCCACGCCCAGTATCAGCTCAAAGATCACCAGTCCCCAGAAACCTTCAGCAAAATTCAGCCAGAAAAACCCCAGGCCGTGCGCCAGCGCGCCGATCAGCAGTGCCAGACGACGCCCCATGACATCAGCGAAATAGCCTGATGGTGCTTCAAGGATGACAATTGCACCGGCGTAAAGCGCCTGCAGATAGAAAACCTCTGACAGGCTCAGGCCCTTGGACTGAAAGAACGGCACCAGCACCGGCACAATCAGCATGAACATGTGGAAGAACGCCAGGGCGTAAACGATATTTATATTTCTTTGCAGTTTATCAACCACAATACACTCCTTTGTGGGTTCAGAAGAACCGGCACTTGCTATCCCTTTTTTTTGTTTCTGACAGACCTTTACGGTGATGGCAGATGTTTTTTCGAGGCAAAGAAAAAGGCCTCTGAATTTGTTGGAAACTCAGAGGCCTTTGCTTAACCTGATTCGTAAATTTCTGGATTTACAAACTACGTCGGGCACACCCCCTGTTTCATTTCATAACCACGCACAAACTGCTGACCACGCACAGACTTGTCTGTGGTGATTGACCAGCACAGCATCGCCGGCATGGAAACCGGTTTGCGTGTGGACAGCATCTGGTGCTGTAGCGTTGTGGTTGGCTGTGAAAGAAACATGGATCGGTTGCCGTAAAAAATTGTTTAGTCGCGATCAGACCTGATCGTGATTCGCGAGGGTCGTGAATTTTATGCCCATTATTCTCAAAGTCAATATGGTTGCTAAAATAAAATAAAAAATTATCACTTCGTCGCTTACCCTGATTCGGTACAATGCAGCTCTGAATTGAAGAAGTAACGTCAGGGAGCCCCCAATGTGGTTTAAGAATATCCGTCTGTATCAGTTTACCCGGCCCTTTACATTGTCTGTCGACGAGCTGGAACAGAAGCTGTCCGAGTTTGTGTTCCAGCCGTGCAGCAGTTTTGAACGAAGCCGCTTTGGCTGGGTGAGTCCGCTGGGCAAAGACGAAGAAGCGCTGACGCACAGCGTCGGGCATTACGTCATGGTGTGCGCACGCAAGGATGAGAAGCTGTTGCCAGCGTCGGTGGTGAATGATGCGGTGATGGAAAAGGTCGAAGAACTGGAAGCCCGGCAAAGCCGCAAGGTGTACCGCAAGGAGAAACTGCAGATCAAGGAGGATGTGACAGCAGCGCTGTTACCGCGTGCCTTTTCGCGCACCCGCAAAGTGTTTGCCTATATTGACCGGCAGGCCGGGCTGCTGGTGATCAATACCAGCAGTGCCAGCGCCGCCGAAGAGCTGATCTCCGGATTGCGCGAATGCCTGGGTTCCATGCCGGTGGTGCCAGCTGATGTGCAACAGGCGCCAGGCTCGGTGATGACTGGCTGGTTGAAGGCGCACGTGGCCGATGGGCAATTTGAGATCAGTGAAAACTGTGAGCTCGTCAATCCGGCTGAAGATGGTAATTCCATACGCTGTTCCGGTCAGGATCTGACCGCCGAAGAGATCAGTATGCACCTTGCCGCCGGTAAACAGGTCAGAAAGCTGGGTGTGGTGTGGAATCAGAGCCTGAGTTGCGTAGTGGCCGATGACCTGACCATCAGCCGCTTACGCTTTGAAGACATGATCCTGGAGAAGGCTCAGGAAGCTGACGCGGAAACGGCGGCGCAACAGTTTGACCAGGACTTTGCCGTGATGACGTTATCCCTGTCAGGCCTGTTCAATGCGCTGTTTGACGTGTTTGGCGGCGCCCGGACCCATGAAGCCCAGAACCCGTGATTAACAGTTGCATCCGATTCCTGCGATCACTGCGCTGATCATCAGGTATCGGATGCGGCCGCATCCAGACGCTCCAGGGCATCCTGGATGCGCTTGAGCACTTCCGCGGCGCCATCGCCGGAGCGCATGCCTTCCGATTGAGCCGTGAGCAGCAGCCGGGTATCGTCGTCCCAGCGGCGCAGAATCTGGACTTTCTGTTCCCGGCTGAGTTGCTCGGCATTAAGCACCTGGTCCGGTGAATCGAAAGCGTCGGCCGGATCCAGCAACATATCGTCGAATTTCATGGTGTGCCTCCTGCAATCAATTTTGCTTGGGGGATTCATTTTCGCACGGCCTGCTGCTGGGAGCCAGACGCCGGCCAGGCGCGCTCATTCAGCTGCTCAGCGTTGCGTTCAGGGAGATATCGGCGTTGAGCAGTTTCGAGATGGGGCAGCCCGCCTTGGCCTTATTGGCAATGGATTCGAATGCGGCCTGGTCAATGTTGGGGATCCGTGCCTGCATGTCCAGATGAACGGCAGTGACTGCAAAGCCGTCATCGACTTTATCCAGGGTAACGGTCGCTTTGGTATCGATACTGTCGGGTGTGAAGCCTTCCTCTCCCAGCAGCATGGAAAATGCCATTGAAAAACAGCCGGCATGGGCTGCCCCAATCAATTCTTCAGGGTTGGTGCCCGGTGTGTCTTCAAAACGTGTGTTAAAACCATAAGGGCTGTCTGCCAGCACGCCGCTTTCGGTAGAGATGGTGCCTTTGCCCTGTTTGAGATCGCCCTGCCAATGTGCCGATGCATGTTTTTTCATAATCTGCCCTCCTGAAAATGGCTGAATTGCCATTACAGGAAAACATATTGCGGCGTGCCGGTAAAGCCGGGAGGCAGCGCAGGCACGGCCGCGCCGCCTGGCATCGTAAAGGGCGTCAGGCTCCGTCGGGGAAAGCAAGAACGTCGAGGTGTCCGACCATACATTGTCCGCTGCCGGCATGCGCCAGACGAAACGCCTGCCAGTCATCAAGTGCGGTCGCCGACAGGCCAGGGCTATTGGCCACGGCTGCGCGAATGCCCGTGATCAGTTCGCTGACCAGTGGCTCATGTTCAGCCCCCAGCCGCCAGGGGCTGTCTGCCTGTTGCACGGAATAGCCTGCTTGCTGCAGAGCCGTGGTCAGGTAGGCAGCGGCGTCCGGGCCCAGCGCCGGTCCCAGGCCCTTGTCGCGGCGCTGATCGGTATTAAAGGCTTCGAGAACTGCTGCATCCAGTGGATGTGGTGGCGTCCATTGTGTGCGTCCATCGTAGTTCAGCGCCGCATAAAAAGCTGCCGACTGCTGTTTGACTCTGACGACCAATGCGTCCATCAGCTCAGCTGACATCAAATCAAACAGCGCCGATGCCGACAGCAGGGTCATGCCCCCTAACGGCAGGGCCGCGATGTCTCGCAGGTCCGCCTGGTAATCCTCGACGATGCTGCTCTGGCCATGCCGGCGCAGGGCCTCATTGAGCAGGGCCGGGTCGTGGTCTACCAGGCGCCACACACAGTGCTCGGCACCTTTTGCACTCAGAGCGCGCAGCGTGGAACCGGTCCCCGCGCCCAGATCGACCACGATCGGTGACAGCCCGGTATCAGCGCGCAGGTAGCGGACCAGCTCATCTGCCAGTCCCTGATCGCGTGCCGCGTGGTCTGCCGGCTCACGTAAATCCAGCCAGCTGACAGAAAATCCGCTCATGGGTTTGCCTCACGTTGTTGGTGGTTAGCTGTGTTGTTGATCATGATCGAGCCGACACGGCGTGCATGACCTGCAACAGCCCGGTGGCGGTATCCTGCCAGGCCGGCAGTGCAGCAGCGGCCGCCTGGGCGCCGCGGCGCAGCGCCTGATAGTCCGTGGGGCTGGTCAGCAGGTGTTGCAGCGCGTCTGCCAGCGCTTCCGCGTCGTCGGCAGGCACCAGTATGCCGGCCGTCTCGGGCACCACATCAGGCACGGCGCCGGCGCGCGCCGCCACCACCGGCAGACCAAACGACAATGCCTCTGCGAATACCATGCCGTAACCCTCAAAGCGAGATGGCAGCACAAATACATCTGCGTTTGTGTATTCACTGCTCAGGTCGCCGATACTACCAGCAAAAAGCACGCGATCTGCAAGTTGCAGTTGCCGGACCTGGGCTCGCAGCGCCGCAGCCCAGGCGGGATCGAAGTGCTCGCCGCCGACAAAACGCGCATGCCAGGGCAGGTGCCTGATGCGAGCCAGCGCCGTGATCAGCACATCATGGGCCTTGCGCCGGGTCAGGGTGGCGACGGTCAGCAGGCAAGGGGGATGTCCCTGGCAGGGCGCAAAAGCCTGGCGGTCTGTGCCCGGCGGGGCAACCGTAATGCGCTCTGCGCCAATGCCGAAGCGACTGGTTAACAATGTGGCAGTCGCTGTGCTGGTTACCACCACGGCGCGCGCCAGTTGCAGGGCCTGTTGTTCCGAGGCAAACAGTTGCTCTCTGGTTGTCGCGTCAAGGCCGGATTCCAGTGCCAGCGGGTGGTGGCACAGGGCGATGATGTTCAGGCGCTGGTGTTCCCGGGCCGCAATACTGTCCATCACGCCGTATGCCAGACCGTCGATCAACACCAGCGAGTGGTCGGGAATGCCTGCCAATTGCGCGGCGGCGTGTGCCAGTGCGAGTGTATCGGGCCTGGGGAATTGATCTGACAGACCGATGTGATGAACGCTGATACCGCAGCTCTCCAACGCCTCGATCAGCGCGCGATCATAGCCATAACCACCGGTCAGTGTCTGCAAGTCTCCGGGGATGACAAAATACAGTTCTGGCTTCAAAAGTACATCCGTCCAGGTCAATCGGGCGCCCATTGTAGGCAATTGTGGCGGGCTTACCAATCGGCATCGCCATGGTATTCTTGCAGCCTGGCAAAACCGGAATGCCGCAGCCAGCGTAGATTGTAACTGAGGCAAGGTCAATCAACCGAAGGCGGCAGCTTGCCTAAATCTGGGCAGCACCGTAGTATTTCCAATTATGACAAATATCAGCGCACTGAAAACCAGCAACAACAGGCCCACTGTGACGCGTGTCACCTCGGGCCGCATCCCCACCGAGCACGGCGACTTCCAACTGGTGTACTACACCAATTCGGTCGACAACAAGGAACATCTGGCATTCTGTATGGGTGATGTCAGCGGTGAGGATATCCTGACGCGGGTGCACTCCGAGTGCTTCACCGGAGATGTCATGGGGTCACGCCGTTGTGACTGTGGCGAACAACTGCAGCGCTCCATGGCGCTGGTAGCGGCCCGGGGCAGGGGTGTCATTGTCTACCTGCGTCAGGAAGGGCGAGGTATCGGTTTGATGGCCAAGCTTAACGCCTACAACCTGCAGGACCAGGGTTATGATACGGTGGATGCCAACCTGATGCTGGGCCACGAGGCTGATGAACGCGAATATTCGCTGGCGGCCTGCATTCTGGCAGATCTGGGGGTGGCCTCGGTGCAACTGATGACCAACAACCCGCTGAAGATTTCAGCGTTGCAGGCCTCCGGTATCCAGGTCAGCGCGCGCGTGTCACTGGAGGCGCCGATCAACGCCGACAATGAGACCTATCTGTTGACCAAGGCGCGTCGCATGGATCATATGCTGGTCTTGCCGGCTGATGAGAAAGCCTCAAAATCTGCCAGCAGGACGCCGCAGGAAGAGCATGAACCTCAACCAGCAAATTGAACACTGGTTGCTGTCACAGCGTGCACAATCCGGTGCCAGCGAACGTCCCTTTGTCACCCTGAGTTATGCCCAGAGCTGGGATGGCAGCATCACGCTGCAATCGGGTGAGCCGCTGGCACTCAGTGGTGAGCCGGCGATGCAACTGACGCATCATCTCCGCAGTCTGCATGACGGCATTCTGGTAGGCATAGGCACGGTATTGTCGGATGACCCGCGTCTGAATGTGCGGCAATGGGACGGTCCCGACCCGCAACCTATCGTGCTTGATGCGCATTTCCGTATTCCCGCCGGTGCGCGACTGTGCCACCTGTCAGACAAGCGCTGCTGGATTCTGACCAGTGCAGATGCAAAGTGCCCGGATGATTCGGCGCTGGAGATCATTCGCCTGCCCGGCGACAGCAGTGGCCGGGTCTGCCTGCATGAAGCCCTGCGCGAGTTGAAGCGCCGCGGCATCAACAGTCTGATGGTGGAAGGGGGCGCCAATGTCATTACCGGTTTTCTCCGGCACCGGCTGGTCGATGCCATGGTGCTGACAGTCGCGCCCAGGCTGGTGGGTGGGTACAAGGCCGTGGGAGACCTCGAGTTTGCCGACCGCGCGGCGCTACCGCACATCTCACCGATGTTTACCGACACCCTGGGCACTGACCTGATCATGTGGGGACAGGTGAACTACGGTGATCAGCCTGACGCCGGCGAAGAGGGGAAGGATGATGACTCAGGCAATTGATGCAGATGATATCGTGACCCGGCAATTGTGGTTTACCGCCCCGCAGCAGGTTGAGATCAGACAGGTCGGCCTGCCGCCGCCGGGTGCCGGGCAGGTGCGGGTGCGAACAGTGTGTTCAGCAATCAGTGCCGGTTCCGAGTTGCTGGTCTATCGGGGCGAACTCCCTGAAAGTATGGCACTTGACGCCAATCTGGCGTCGCTGCAGTCGTCATCGACCTATCCCCTGCAGTACGGTTATGCCTGCGTCGGTGAAGTGACCGATGCCGGTGACGGTGTCGATGCCGCCTGGCTGGGGCAGCGGGTTTTTGCGTTTCAGCCGCATGTGTCACATTTTATCGCCAGTGTTGAAGAGTTGATGCCCGTGCCTGACGACGTCGCCTCTGAAGCAGCGGTGTTTCTGCCCAACATGGAAACCGCAGTCAATCTGATACAGGATGGTGCGCCCATGATCGGTGAGCAGGTGGTGGTGCTGGGCCAGGGCGTTGTGGGTCTGCTGCTGACCGGCTTGCTGGCGGCCCATCCACTGGCAGGCCTGTTCACGCTGGATACCCTGGCCGGGCGCCGCCAGCGATCAATGACCATGGGCGCCGGTGACAGTTTTGACCCTGGTACAGACCTGGCCAGCTTGCGGGATGAACTGCTGGCCGGCACGGGTGCGGATCTGGTGTACGAAGTCAGCGGTGTACCTGCTGCGCTGAACCAGGCGATAGCCGTCAGCGGCTACGACAGCCGCATTGTCATCGGCAGCTGGTATGGCAGTAAAACCGCGGCAATCGCCCTGGGCGGCGACGCTCACCGCAACCGCCTGACCATCAGCACCAGTCAGGTCAGCACCCTGGCATCGGGTCTGGGCGGGCGCTGGGACAAGGCGCGCCGTTTTACCACGGCCTGGCAGATGATAAGACAATTGCAGCCGCACAGCCTGATCAGCCACCGCCGGTCACTCGATGATGCGCCGGCTCTGTATCAAATGCTGCATGACAATGATCAGGATATTCTGCAGGCGGTATTCGTTTACGACTGATTCGCCTGGCGGTCAGCAAATTTTTCATTCACACAGGATTCATTATGTACACCGTTGCAGTGACCAAAGACTTTATCGCCAATCACTACCTGGTCGGGGGCGACTGGGGCAGTGAAAATTCACCACATGCCCACCACTATGTGGCCGAAATAAGTATCGAGGCCGCGGAGCTGGACAAGCACGGCTATCTGGTAGATATCGTCGAAATCGAAGCGGCACTGGATGCCATTGTGGCGGATTTCCGCGATTGCATGCTAAACGACAAGCCCGAATTTGCCGGACTCAATCCCAGCATTGAACACTTCAGTCGCATCATCTGCGAACGCATGCTGGCCGGCATCAGGCCACCCGGCACGGGCACGCTGAACGTCAAGCTGTGGGAAAACGCTACGTGCTGGGCAGCCTATAAAAAGTCTTTCTGATCACCGGCATGCTGACCGCCTTGCAGTGCCCGCAAACACAGCAGCCCGGTCAGCAGCACCAGTACATCGCGCAGACGGGTCACCGCGATCAGACCCAGGGCTGCCTCCGCAGGCAGGGCCAGGCTCTGAAACGACCACAGCACGGCGGCCTCAAAACTGCCGATGCCGCCTGGCAGGGGCAACAGCAACGCCAGGCGCATGGCGACCAGGATCAGCGCCAGACTGAAAGCGTCAGGTGTAATAGCAAAATAGACCAGTACCAGCCACACTTCAAAGATCATCAGGGCCCAGCCCAGCAGCGATAACCCCAGTGCCCCCAACAACGCCGGCTTGCGAGTGCTGACCACCATGCGCAGCTCGCTACCCAGAATCTGCCAGTGACCGCCCAGGGCAGCCAGTCGCGGGCTGCTCAACCAACGTGCCGCCAGTTTTTCCAGGCGGGCGGACATCAGCACCGGTTGTCTGATCAGCAGCCAGGCAATCAGGGTTAGCAGTACCAGTAGCCCCAGCAGCAATAACAGAATGCTCTGCCAGTCGCTGCCTTGTCCATTGGTGGTGTCGCTGGTTTGCGACAGCAGCACCAGGCAGACACCCAGCAACAGCATCAGGAAGTTGATCCACAGCTCATAAAAGCGGTCCAGCGCCAGCGACAGCACAGCGCGGTGAATACTCAGGCCCAGGCGCTTGACCTGCCAGTAAATCTGAAAGGGTTCACCGCCAAAGTGGGGCGCCGGGGTAATAAAGCTGACGGTCTGCCCGGCCTGGCGGATCAGCAGCATGGGCCAGAAGCGTGGAGATTCCCCAAGCATGCGGCCAAGCTGCCGCCAGCGTTCAGTGCTGACGGCAATGATTAGCACATTCACCCCTGCCCACATCAGCCACTGTAGCCAGCTCAGGGCGCCCAGGGTGGCGGGCAGATCTGCCAGCGGCATCTGACTCAAGGTCCAGGTGACCAGCGCCAGTGCCAGCGGCCACAGAAGCAGGGTTATCCAGCGCGAGCGCAGCATCAGGCACCATCCTGGCGGTTGACCCAGTCATCGTCGACCTGCCACAGGCTGAACCGGCCACAGCCCAGCAGCAGGATGGCAATGGTAGTCGTCAGGATGACAATAAACGCAGTGGACATGACGGGCAATGGCACTGCCCAGGCCAGCAGCATCAATACCATGATGGCGCCAGCCCGGCCCGCCAGGCCCAGCACCATCATCAACACGCCCAGCGCCAGCAGTGTGTTAAGAGCCATCAGCGTGTCAAGAGCCCTCAGCGTGTCAAGAGCCATCAGCGGTGGCGCGGACACCACCGGATCCAGTCGGGAAGCGACCAGTACGGCGGTCACCGCCAGCGCGGCGCGCAGCAAGGGCAGCAACCAGCGCCGGGTCATGTCATGCACATGCCGGAACCAGGCGTTGATGCCCTGTTGTGGCATCAGCCGCCCACTGACCACCAGCCAGTCCACCAGAAAGCCAGCCAGCAAGGGCAGCATAAAACCAAAACCGGCCGGCACCGTCACCTCGGCTTTGAATGGTGGCCACAAAACCACGGCAATATAGCCCATCTGGAAACCGGCCAGCGACCTGCGCAGCAGACTGGGTGCCAGCGGATACACCGGCAGCTGCTGCTTTTCACGGAATCTGATACCCAGTACAAACAGGTAGTAGGCGACGCTGACCAGCAGATAGGACGCATGAATCTTGTCGTGCTGCAGGGCCAGTAAGGGCGCCACCAGCAGGCCCAGAGCATCAAAGACGGTATCCAGGCGGGCGCCCAGCAGCGTGGTCTGCCCGGTGCGACGGGCGACAAAGCCATCAGTACGATCCAGGATGGCGGCCACGGAATACAGCGCTGCTGCGGTCCATAGCAGCGGGGCTTGGGCATTCAGCGCCTCAGGTAGCACCAGGAAGCCACCGGTGGCGGCAATCAGCCAGCCCCGGCCAACGGTCATGCGATTGGCCCAGCCCAGTTCAGGATAGAGTGGTGATGTGTCATCGGCGCGGTTCAGCGCCAGGCGACTGTAACTTTGCTGACAGACCAGCAGCCACAGAGCGATGCTGGCGAGCAGGTAGAGAACAGCATCTGTGGCCCCGGTTTGGGTGCTCAGCAGCCAGCCCGCAAGCAACAAGGCGATTACGCCGGCCAGCGTCAGCCGGGTCAGTTCAGCGCGCAGGTTGTTGTGGTCGGTACTGCTTGTGTGGTTGTTACCTGGATTCATGGCGGGATCAGTGGACTAGGCTCCAATCGGCAAGCCTAGCATGAAAACCTGATTGAATGTGCCCGTGCGCATCTCTAGAAAGTCTGCTCTATGTGCTGCGTCGAAAGGCCAGCATCAACGGCATTGTACACACCAAGATGTTGATCAGTACTGGATAATGCCTGATGAGTAAAACCCGGTAACGAAATGCCTTGTTCGGGATCGCACAATGCATCGATACTGATAACGGGTGGCTGCGCGGATACATTGCCAAAGACATTGGCAAACGCGACATCGGCGGCATCACGGCCGGTGCCTAATCTGAGTAATCCCATGGGGTTGGTGACACCGCTGGGGTCAAACAGGTACCAGCGCCCACTGAGCATGACTTCGACGTAGGCGTGAAAGTCTGTTGGACCCAGAGCGGGGTCTGCGCCATAGTCGATACCCGAGACAAACCGTGCGGGAATATTCAACGCCCGGCACATGGCAATCATCAGGTGGGCAAAATCACGGCATACTCCCTTGTGATCAACCAGGGTCTCCAGCGCCGATGTCGCACTGCCGGAACTGCCTGATACGAACTTTGTCCGGTGTGTTACCCAGTCACGGATGGCCATGACCCGTTGGTATCCGGGGCTCATGGTACCGAACTCATAGTTCGCCAGGGATGCGAATTTATCCGACTGACAATAACGACTGGGGTAGATATACGGCAGCACATCCAGAGGCAACTCGGCCACTGGCATTTCGCGCAATGCCCCGGGATCATCATAGTGATGATTGATGTCGACCAGACCCTGGTAGCTCACTGACAGCACCCCGGGGCAGGCCTGCACGCGCAGGTAGCGGGTGCCTTCCCCATCGTGGACAAGTGACTGTGACAGAACCTGCTGGGCAATCGTCAGTGACTCCTCCCGCACCGTTTGCCTGTCAGTCAGCGCCGGGTGGAAATTAAAAACGAAGTCGCAGTTGGGGCTCAATATCTGGTATTCCAGGGTGATGGAAAACTTTAATCTGATCATGGTTGCAGGTTACTCCGTGAGCACAGAATCCAGCGCAGGCGACAACGGCGGTATATCCGGGAGTTGAGGATCGAAGGGGAAAGGGTTGTCTGCCGGTAAGCACAACTGCAGCGCGCATGCGGCGGCACGCTGGCAGTGCAGGTGTTCATATTGCGGTATTCCGAACCCGGCAGCAACTGTTTTTTGATTAGGCGATACAATATAAAGTCGGTTATTCGGATCGCGCAGGCCCTGTGCTAGACTGTCCAGAACGCGCCGATGGGCCGCAGGTGATTGACGTTCATGCTGAAGATCTTCATCAGAGTGGTGTCGCTGGTATGTCTGGCGCTGTTGCCCATTGTTTTGCAGGCGCAGCAGACACAGCAGACGGCCCGGCCCGCATTGCTGACGTCAATACCGCTCACGGTGGCGGATCTGCCGGTGCAGTCAGGGCGCACCGGCAGCCTGATCCTGCTACCCGAATCGGATAGCGGGGCGCCAGCCGCCATGCAGCTGCCGGATGTGGTTGCGCTACTCACCCGGCTGCAGGTCGACAATGTGCCGTTCCTGTCAGGCGACTATGCAGACCTGCAATTGATATTGCAGCAACGCGACCTGCTGTTCTGGCAACTCCCCGTCTGGACCATCATCATCAATCTGCTGTCGGCGCTGGTGCTGATGCTGGTCGTGCGCAAAGAACCCGGGTTGCCCTTGCTCAGATGGCTGTTTGGTTTCGCCCTGGCAGGTAATCTGTATTATCTGCCAGCCGCTCTGGCCCTGCCTGTCGCCGTTCAGTTGAATCTGAATGCGCTCTATTGTGTGGCAATGATGATGTTCATGTACCGGTTGCAGCAACCTGTTGCCGATGTGTCGCGCAGCCATGCCGGTGTCGGGCGTTCGGTGTTCCAGGCCGCTGTGTTGTTGCTCGTAGTATTGATTGGCATTGACACGCTGGTGTTGCTCGACGGGCTGGCATTGGCCAGTCACCCCGGCATGACACTGCAACTGGTCCCCCTAGCGCAGATAGCCGGCGTATTGGCTGCGTTATACTTTCTCACCGGCAGGCACGCCGAAATGCGTGCGGAACTGCAAAGTCTCAATGCCTCGCTGGATCAGCGGGTGGCCAAGGCCACAGCGGAACTGAGACGCCGGTACCGTGAGCTGACCCGGGACGCGCTGCGGGCGGCGCGCATGAACGAGCGGAGTGGCATCTACCAGACCATTCACGAAGATCTGGGCGACAAATTGTTGCAGCTGATCTACTCTGCCGCCGATACCGAAACAAGTGACCTGGCCCGTTCAGCACTTGCCGAGCTGCGCGACTCGCACAACCTGTTGCCGGATCAGCAGCGTCCTCTGACCGAAGTACTGGCGGACATCCGCAGCGAAACCCAGAACCGCTGCGATCAGGCAAAGATTGTTTTAAGCTGGCAACAGGATGACCGGTTGCCGGACCGGGCACTGAATGCCCGTCAGCTTTCAGCATTAAGCCGAACCGTACGCGAGGCCTTCAGTAATCTGTTCAAGCATGCACAGGCCAGCGCCGTCTTGGTCACTGTGGGTTGCCAATCGGATGGCCGGCTGGTTTACAGTATCGGCGACAACGGCAAAGGCATGTCGGATCACGCTTCGCCAGGGCGTGGGCTGATCAATATGCGCAACCGGGTGGCGGAACTGGGCGGAACACTGGTCTGGTCACCGGCTGAAGGCGGCGGCACGCTATTTGAATTTGTGCTGCCGCTACAGGAGGATATCGCATGAACCGCCGCCAGCCTCTGTTGGGTGTTGCCGGTGTCCTGCTGGCAATCATGGTAGCCATTGTATGGCTGACAGTATTTACGCAGGCTGAGCGTGATGCAGATACCGGTTCCGTGTTTCTGACCTCGGCGCAGGCTGCCAGCAGCAGACTAGTGCCAGCGCAGCAGGATTCGCCACCCATTGAGCTTGATGAGCAGGCCTGGCGCAGCATTCCGCTACCCCGATCGTGGCCCGCCGATGACCTGCAACCCGTTGACCATACGCAGGCCTGGTACCGGCTGCCGCTGCCGGAACAGGCGCATAGCCTGAGCTGGCGACATTTGTTGATGCTGCGCCATATGATGAATGTTGAGGTATGGCTGGATCAGCATTATCTGGGTAGCGCCGGGCCGGTAGACCCGGAAAACCTGCAGCGCAACTGGAACCGACCGGTGACCTGGACCTTGCCAGCAGCCTTGATCACTGGTGGTCCGCAGATGCTGTATTTCCGGTTGCACTCGGCGCCGGATTTTGGCGTGATGAGCCCGCTGATTCTGGGTGACGAAGCCACCGTCATGAGTCGCTATCGGCTCAATTATTTTCTGCAGATAGATCTGGTCAAGGTCAGTTTGCTGGCGATGGTTTTTATTGCCTGTCTGGGTGTGTTTGTCTGGCTGCGTATCCGGCAGCGGCACTGGCTGCTGATCTCGCTGATGAGTATCAGCTGGTCGTTGCCGCTGCTGTATATTCTGTTGCCGACAGCGCCTGCCGTGCTGCCTGATGAGTTCGATTTCCTGCGCCTCTCGCACTGGGGTACCGTGGCCGGTGCCTTGTGCCTGCTCGCGTTTATTTATTCCTGTTATCTGCAGGTTCCCGCCAGTCGCCTGCGCTGGCTGTGGGCGGCGTCGCTGGTTCACGGGGTCATCCTGATGATGGCGCCGGACAACAGTGTGGTGCTGGCCGGTAGCCTTGGGCAACTGCTGGCGCAATTACTGTTTGTCTTACTGATCATTCAGTTAATGCGGGTAAAAGCGCTGCGCAATGCTGAGGTGTACAGCATCATTGCCGGGCTGTCGATCATGTTGCTGGCTGCCGGCCACGATGTGTCGCTGGCCATCAGCAGCAGCATGGAGCGCTGGCGCTGGGACATGTTTGTGTCCTATATCACGCAACCGGTGATGATGATCATTATTGCCTGGCATGGGGTCAGGGCATTCCTGAACAGTGTCATTGAGCTGGATGACATTAACAGGCAGTTGCAACAACGGCTGAGCGAGGCGGAGCAGGACCTGCGCGAGGTGTTCGGTCAGCAATTAAAATTGCAGCGAGACAATCATCTGGCCTCGGAGCGCGAACTGGTCTATCGCGACCTGCATGATGATCTGGGCGCCCGCCTGCTGTCGCTGGTGTTCAAATCCGCACATGGTGAAGCGCGCGACCTGGCACGCAGTGCCTTGCAGGACTTACGGGACATTGTCAGTCGGGTGATGCAGGAGGACCATCAGCTGGCAGCGGTCATCGCGGACTGCATGGCAGAGAATGAAAATCGTGCGGTCGCGCTGGGCAAGGTATTTGTCTGGCAGGCTGACGATGCGCTGGAACAGGTCAGCTGTAGCAACCGGCGAATGCTGAAGCTGCGGCTGCTGCTGCGGGAACTGTGCGGGCACTGGTTACGGCAGGCGCAGGTGCGGGCGCTGACTCTAAACCTGGTGTTTGATGACCATCCTGACCGTCACAGCCTGCGGATTGACATGCATTGCGACTGCGATGCAGCTGCAGCCGACGGCACCGAGCGTGTCGCCTGGCCGCCACTGTTGAGCAAACGCCTGCAGGCGCTGGAGGCTGACTATGAGTTGCATACCGGCGAGGGTCAGCACATGACCTTGCAAATTCCCATGCCGGTTGTGGTGCCCGAGGTTTCTTCTGAGCAGCTGATGCCGGATTAAAAGGTATCCTGGGTTACCAGTCCGCGGCGGGAGGCTTCCATGGCCGCTTCGGCGCGGCTGGAGATATTGAGCTTGGCGTAGATGGATTTCACGTAGCCGGCGGCGGTGTTATTGGTGATGCCCAGCAGGTCGGCGACCTTGGGTGTGCTGTAGCCTTTGGCGATCAATCCCAGTACTTCTTTCTCGCGGGTGGTCAGGTGGACCGGGTTGATGTCTTCGCGGGGGTTAAAGAAACCCAGCAGACGCCGGGCGATGGCGGGCGACAGTGGGGGCTGGCCGTCAACGATGCGTTTGAGCATGCCGGTCAGTTCATCACGGCTCTGGTCCTTGAGCAGGTAGCCTGATGCGCCGGCCCCCAGGGCGGAAAACAGATGGGTGTCATCGTCAAACACGCTGGTTACGATGGACATGACATTGCGGTGTTTGACGTTGAGTTCGTCAATCAGGTCGATGCCGGAGCCATCGGGCAGGCCGATATCAATCAGGGCAATCTCGGGCAATCTGGCGCGTAAAGCCTGGCGTGCGTCAGCCAGGGTGGCGGCAGTGGTGATCTGGATGCCGGGGAAGGCTTCACCGAGGGCGGTGGTCAGCCAGGCACGGGCTTCGGGCAGATCCTCGACAATCAGTCCGTAGTGCACGCAGATGTCCCCGTTGGTGTTGGTTTGGGTGTATAGAGTAGCGGGTGTGGGGGAGCTTGGGTACCCCCTTGATTCGGGGGTCGGGCAGGATTCGTATCAACCTTGGATCGTTTCAGCCCCTATAAACAAGGCTGCTGTCATTCGTTATCCCACACGCCTGCGGCTCCTGTAATCCCCATTCTGCTACTGAACTACATGACCATTACGTCACTGTGAACTGGCCCATCATGCCTCGATCTTCATGCTCAAGAATATGGCAATGATACATATAGGGGAACTGCTCAGTAGCTTTGTGATCGAAACGCACAATAAATTCGGCACTGTCGTCAACTCGCACTGTATCTTTCCAGCCGGCATCCTCTGTAGCTACCGGCCGGCCGTTCTGTGCGACAACAAGAAATGAACATCCATGCACGTGAAAAGGATGGCTGCCATCAAATGAATTGACTATCCAGCGCTCCCACTGTCCCAATCGGACTCGTTCATTGATGACTTGCATGTCCATCATCTGGCGATTTATTCCCATGGACATCCCGGTATTGTCTTGAAGTACACCCAATACCCCTCTGCGTCTGTTGTCTCTCATGAATAAATCAAATCGTCGGACAGGCCAGCTCCTTTGAACGGTAGGTCGACTTATCGAATTCAATTGGCGCGGTAAAGATCCGCGGACCGCAGGAAAATCGGGATTCACCGTTAATTGCAGCACTTCAAATGAATCGCCCAGCCCACCAGGCTCCCGGATGCGTCTTCTGTCACGTTCGTCCTGATCCCGTCTTTGATCATCATTGACTGCCAGAGTACCGGGCCCGCTGACTAACATGGCAGGATTACCATTGGAAAAATCGACGACAATCTCGTTTCTCTCCCCTGGTGACATCAGTAATTCACGAATGGGCACAGGTTCTTCAAGGAAACCACCATCGGTTGCAATCTTGTGGAACTCCCGATTGTCAGAAAAGTGAAAACGGAAGTAGCGGGCGTTGGCGCCATTTAACAAGCGTAGCCGAACTAATCCTGCCGGCACACTGCGAGTCGCATTGGTAATCCCGTTTGTGGTGATGGTGTCGCCAAGCATTCCATCCTCGGCATCTTCGATGGAGTAGACGAGTCGCCCCAGTTCGTCAAAGGTTCTGTCCTGTACAATAACAGGAATGTCATCGACCCCGTAGGTCTTGGGGAGGGGCAAGGTATTACTGTTTTCATCCTCAATGATGAACATGCCAGCCAGTCCGCTGTAAGTTTGTGGGCCCGTTTTGTGATGGGTATGGGGGTGATACCAGGATGTAGAAGCTTGTTGGCGTATTGGCAACTCCAGTGACCAACTGCCGCCGGGTTCAATCTCTCGCTGCGGGCCACCATCTACTTCGCCAGGAACGTGCAGACCGTGACCATGGACTGCGACTGCCTCAGCGCAGTTGTTTCTGTAAATGACCGGGACATTTTGCCCATCACGTACCCTGACAGTGGGACCGAGATAGGGGCCATTAAATCCCATGGTCGGGGTTCTTACGCCAGGCAGTAGTTCAAATTCACCGTGACCCATTGTGAGCTCTATCGGGTGACCGTTTGCAGATTCAAGGAGTGGTGGAATTGGCATCTCTCTTTTAGTGCCGGTAAAGGTGCGTAAGGAGGATGCAGTAGCGGGAGACCCACTTAGCGTTGTCAGCCTGTATCCAGTGGTCGCTAAGGCAGTCGCGCCTAGCCCGCCAATAAGAAAATGTCTTCTATTCATTTCTATATCCATTAAAGTGAAAAAATTCTGTCAGAATGTGGTCTGAATGCTAAATAGAAGCCGCCTAAATCGACTACTGCAGGGATTTTGGATTAGGCTGACCTCACCAGCGATTGTCGTGGTCTCTTCGACAATGGACAAAGCAAGCACAGTCAGTCGGGCGCCAGATCCGTTATGGAAGCAAGCTTTGCACACAATGATTAAGACAGAATTATGGGAGAATCCCTCATATCGTGGTTATTCCAGGGAGCAGATAGCTGTTAATCTTGTGGTAATTTTTCTGGTGTATGATCGCAGGAGTGCCCCGCGAATCATTAATTAGAGCTCAGGTAACCATCCATGCGTCTGCTGATAGTCGAGGACGAACAACGAATAGTAGATGTTCTGAAAGATGGGCTGGAAAGCGCAGGTTTCATCGTGGATGCGGTAAATACTGCAGCTGCCGCAAGGAACGCGCTCAGTGACATACCCTATGACGCGGCGATACTCGACCTGGGCCTGCCGGACGGTGATGGGATCGAAGTCCTGAAATCAGCACGCAGCCATGGCGTACAAATACCTGTGCTTGTCCTTACTGCCAGGGATGCAATTGAAGATCGCGTGGGTGGGCTTGATGCTGGCGCGGATGATTACCTGATCAAGCCGTTCGCAATTCAAGAGCTGGTTTCAAGGATCAAGGCCCTATTGCGGAGGCCAGGGGGCGCTCTGGGCGCGGTATTGGAGGCAGGAAATCTCGCCTTGGACACGATCGGGAGAGAGGTCACGATCTCGGGTAAACCCGTTAATCTTTCCAGGCGAGAGCTTTCAATTCTGGAGATTCTGCTCAGAAGGTTTGGCAGGGTCGTGCCAAAAGACATTCTTGAGGAGAAGCTATACGCCTTCGATCAGGAACCTGAATCCAATGCGGTCTCGGTTCATATGCATCACTTACGGCGCAAATTAAAACACGAGGCGGCCACCGTGGAAGTACATACTGTGCGCGGTATTGGGTATCTGCTAAACGATCAACAGCTATGAAAATTCTGCAGCCGGGATCACTGGAACTACGATTAGCCCTGCGGTTAGGGGCTGTATTTCTTGTTGCTACAATCATGGCAGTGGGTCTGTTTTTTTATCTGGGTGATCGCACCGCAAGTTCCCTCACTCGGCAGAATTTGTTTGCTGAAGCCGATGAGCTGGCGTTGTCCATTGGCGACGACCGTCCAATCATGACGTACCATCAATTGGTGGACTCTGGTGTGATTGAGCCGACTACGGCGTATGTGATCCGAGACCAGGAGGGCAACACTCTAGCGTTTTCAGATGAGGAGTTCGAAGTCAGTGTCAGGGATGTTTCCTGGTCTCGTGGAAGGGCGCAGTATTTCACAGTGGGCGAAAACGACGGTCGGGCTCAAGCTTATACGGGGCTTGCTACACGCGAAAACAGCGGTCGAGGCCTGGTCACGGTTATAGTCGCTGAGCCATACAATCCGGAAAATGCCATTCTGGACAAGATGCTCGATGAGTTTGCAAAAACCGCTAGCTGGATCATCCCGATTTTTATTCTGGTAACCCTGATTGTAGGAGTGGCTGCAATTCGAGGTGGATTGAAGTCTTTGTTGGATACATCCGCGCAAGTCGGGAGTATTCGGCCAGATAGTCTGTCCGTGCGCCTTGAAACGACAGGCCTTCCCTCGGAAATTGCGCCAATGGTGGCAGCGTTTAATCAGGCTCTAGATCGAGTGGAAGAAGGATTTGAAGTTCAACGCAGGTTTACTGCCAATGCTGCGCACGAGCTGCGCACACCATTGACCGTCATCAGCGCCGCGCTGGAGAACTGGGGTGAGCAGGTTGATACGACTGCGCTACGTCGGGATATTGAACGCATGAATCGCTTAGTCAACCAACTCCTTCAGGTTGCCAGGCTCGACAATGGTATTCTGGATTTGTCAGAGGAGTTCGACCTGAATTCGTGTGTCAAAGATGTCGTGCAGCATATGGCACCTTTAGCGATAAACAGTCAGCGAGCTCTGGCATTCGAAGGTGCAGAACAACCGGTACTTATTCGAGGCAACAAATTGGCCGTAGAAGATGCCCTCCGGAACCTCATCGAGAATGCGATTATTCACACACCCATGGGTTCAGAGGTCAGTGTCAAAGTTACCGAGGACGAAACAATCGAGGTTCGAGACCAGGGCCCAGGTATTGATGCCGCCCACGGGCCTCATATTTTCGAACGCTTTTTCCGATCTCCCACGAATAAGTCTCCAGGTGCTGGCTTGGGACTGGCGATCGTTTCAGAAGTCATGAAGCAACATGCCGGTACCGTAGACTATTCCAACAGCCCTGAACGCGGTGTTTGTTTCTACATGAAATTTGGCGCGTCAAGTTAGCCAAGTAGCAAGCCATATACCTCATCCCTTCGGGGCGCACTGTCGTGCGTCCAAAACGCGATGCGTTTTGTCGAAGCAGCAGGTTCTCATTTACCACCCGGGACATCAAACAAAAAACGGGCCACTCTGCCGAGTGACCCGTTTGTGTTTGGTGCCCCGGGCAGGATTCGAACCTGCGACCTGCCCCTTAGGAGGGGGCCGCGCTATCCAGCTGTGCCACCGGGGCGAGAGGTGAAGCTAAGGTCTGGTTTGGATAGCGGGCTGGATTATAGCAGCGATGCGCGAGTCAGTGCGAGTCGGGCTCGGCCCAGCGTTCCTTGATCTCCAGTATTTGGGGCAGCTGGGCGATGAACAGCTCGACCAGGGTTGGGTCAAAATGTTTGCCGGCTTCGCTGCGGATCAGGTCGACGGCGCGTTCGACTGGCCAGGCTTCTTTGTAGGGTCGCTTGGTCACCAGGGCATCAAAGACATCGGCGATCGCCACAATCCGTGCTTCCACGGGGATGTCGTCGCCTTGCAGACCGTCCGGATAGCCGCTGCCGTCCCATTTTTCATGGTGGTGCAATGCAATGCGGCGTGCGGTCTGTAACAGGCCGGTGGTCTGCTCGCCGATGATGTGGGCACCGATGGCAGGGTGGGTTTTCATGGTTTCCCATTCCTCATCGTCCAGCTTCCCGGGTTTTGCCAGGATGGCGTCGGGAATGCCTATTTTGCCGATGTCGTGCATGGGTGCGGCGTGCAGGATTTCTCCCTGCGCCGCCTCGCTGAAACCTGCCGCGCGGGCAAGGATGCGCGAGTAGTGGCTCATGCGGATGACGTGCAGGCCGGTTTCATTGTCTTTGTATTCAGCTGCCAGGCCCAGGCGCTGGACAATCTGCAGGCGGGTTTCGCGCAGCTCGTCCATGTGCACCAGTGACAGGTGAGTCTTCACCCGCGCGCGGACAATGGGCGGACTCACGGGTTTGGTTATATAGTCGACAGCGCCGCAGTTAAAGCCCCGGGATTCGTCCGACTCGTCGCTGAGGGCGGTGACAAAAATCACCGGTATGTGTTGGGTATGACGCTGTTGCTTCAATCGAAGGCAGGTATCAAAGCCGGTCATGCCGGGCATCATCACATCCATCAGAATCAGTGCCGGTTGCTCGGAGGCGGCCAGCGCCAGTGCTTTTTCACCGTCGCGGGCAAACAGCAGACGATAGTCCTGTTGCAGGATTCCACGCAAAACCTGCAGGTTGACGGGTTCATCATCGACCAGCAACAACGTGGGTTTGGCTTGTGGTTCCGGTTTCATCAATAACTCACATTTCCTTGACGGCAGACTGCAGGGCAGCCCGCGCGGTATCAAAATCGAATTGCTCCAGGGCATCGGTAAAACGTTCACGCTGACTCTGCTGCATGGACAGCTGCACCTGTGTCACCAGGTCATCGGGTATCTCACCGCGTTGCAGAGCGTCAATCAGCTGGGCAACAATGGCGGCATCAGCCACACCTGTTTCGTCAGGGTCAGCGACATCGGCAAGACTGATTGCGCCGCTGTCGCTGACCTGATGCACTGCCGATGCCAGAGCCCGTTCAACGGTCATGACGTGATCGGCGGTGATGTTTGATTGCTGACAATGCTGTTCCAGGGTGTGGCAGGTTTCGGCCAGTTGCTCCAGTCCCAGATTGGCGGCACTGCCTTTGGCCTTGTGTAGCAGGGCGATGATTTTGTCTGTGTCACTGGCACTGGCCAGTTTTCTCAGCATGGCAACCAGTGCCGCCTGTTGTTCAAGGAATGATTGCAATGCCTTGCTGAGGCTGACGGCGCTGCCCCAGCGGCGCAAGGCGGCGGCCTGGTTGAATACCTGAGTGTCGGCCGGGCTGTCGGCAAACACGGGCACCTTCTCGCCATCAGGATTGCCGGTTGTGCCTGAGCGGGACACCAGTTGATTGATTTCACTGTTGAGCGCCTGCCAGTCCAGTGGTTTGCCGGCAAAACCGTTCATGCCGGCGTCACGTGCTGCCTGACGGTCGCCGTCCATGACGCTGGCGGTCAGGGCAATGACCGGTGTTGGTGGACGCTGGTGTTGCTGTTCGTAGTCACGAATCGCGCGGGTGGCCTGCAGACCGTCCATGACCGGCATCTGCACATCCATCAGGATGATGTCATAACGATGCTGGCGGTACAGCGCAACAGCCTGCTCACCGTTCTCGGCGGTGTCGACCTGATGGCCGTTGTTACGCAGGGTCAGTTGCAGGAGCTCCAGATTTTCGGGCACATCATCAACTGCCAGAATGTTCAGGGTACCGGCAATCCGATTCATGGTCTGTTGCGGCGGCAATGTTGACTGTGTCACTGGCAACGGCAGTCGCACTGTAAAGGTGGAGCCCACACCTGGTGTGCTGTCGACATCAATATCACCGCCCATCAAGCGGGTGAGCTGCAGGGCGATGGTGGTGCCCAGTCCGGTGCCGCCAAAACGCCGACTCATGCCGGCATCGGCTTGCGAGAAGGGCGCGAAGATGGCTTCCAGGCGGTCAGCGGCTATGCCGATACCATCGTCCCTGATTGCCAGTATCAGTTGCTGCCGGTCATCGGTGCTCACGCGCAGGTCGACGCCACCTTGATCGGTGAACTTCACGGCATTGGACATCAGGTTCAGCAGGATCTGGTTGACGCGCAACGGATCGCCCAGATAGGTGTCGTGTTCAGCTTCGAAGTGCAATTGCAGGGAAATGTGTTTGGCATCGGCCTGCAATTGCAGAACCTCAATGATTTCTTCGCACAGGGCGTGCAGCGAGAAGGGAGTTTCCTCCAACTCAATGGCGCCGCGCTCCAGTTTGGCGGAATCCAGAATATCGTTTAGCAGCCGCAACAGCGATCGTGCCGAGCGGTGGATGGTGCGGCTATGTCGATATTGCTGATCGTTGAGCGGGGTATCCAGCAGCAACTCACTGAAGCCGATGATGGCGTTCATTGGCGTGCGGATCTCGTGACTCATATTGGCGAGAAACGCACTCTTGGCTTCAACCGCTTTTTCCGCCTGTTCCTTGGCAGACTTGAGCGTCTCTTCCAGACGCTTGCGCTCGGTAATGTCAGTGACAAAACCGACAAACAGCGGCTTGCCGTTGATCGCTGTCTCACCCACGCCAAGGCGAATGGGGAACTGTGAACCATCCTTGCGCAGTGCCACAACTTCACGACCAATGCCGATAATGCGGGCATCACTTGAGCGCAGATAGTTTTGCAGATACTGGTCATGGTCATTGCTGAACGGATCCGGCATCAGCAGCCGCACATTGCGGCCAATGATGTCAGCTGCACGCCAGCCGAACATGGTCTCTGCGGCATGGTTGAGTGACTGAACGATGCCCTGGTCGTTGATGGTAATGATGCCATCAACGGCTGTATCGAGAATGGCGCGCAGGCGTGACTCGTTGTTGCGCACCTTGATGTGGAGTTCGCGGTAACGAATGGCGCCGTTGCTGGCAGCGACCAGCAGGCATAGCGCCAGAACGGTAAACCCGATGCCAGCGGCCAGCAGGGCGTTGGCATCGGTCATTTGCAGCAGGGCCTGTTCGGTGGCGACAAACTGCGCCGCTGCCATGCCGGTATAGTGCATGGTGGCAATGGCGCCACCCATACCGGTGCCTGCCAGCATCAGGGATACGCCGGTGCGCAGGTTGAGGATGCGGCGCAACCCATAGTGTATCCACAGTGCAAACATGGCCATGGCAATGGCCACCACGATGGAAATGCCAAAACGCAGGGGGTCGTAATAGAGCAGGGCGTCCATGTTCATCGCGAACATGCCGGTATAGTGCATGGTGCCGATACCAGCGCCTACCAGCACACCGCCCAGGGAAATGGTCGCCAGGGTCTGAGCCCGGGCTGACAGAATACCCAGGGCGATCACCGATGCCAGCAAGGCAGGTATGACCGAGAGCAGCGTCAACAGCGGATCGTAACTGACCGCCACCGGCAACTGGAATGCCAGCATGCCGATAAAATGCATAGCCCAGATGCCGCCAGCCAGCGTGCCGGCACCGGAGAACAGGGCGATACGCCGGGCTGCCGGCGTTGGCGCAGAGCGTGCCAGCGTTGCCAGCTGCAGGGCAAAGATCGATGCCAGTATGGCAATCAGTACCGACAACAGCATCAGGCCAGCTTGATGATGACCTTCCAACAGGCGTATCTGCTGTCCCGTTGGCAGTGAAAAAAGCTCAAGCAAAACCACAGCTCCGAAGCGTCTGAAAAGTGATTGCAGGCGTGTCTTTTAAGGTATCGGTAAGGAGCCGGTGTTCTTTAACCGTCCAGCGCGACCGATGCGGGTTGGAGTCAGTTGGGGCGCGCTGCGTGGCAGGCCATGTGCTGGATCACGCCGGGTTTCTGGCAGGCCAGCTTGCAGATGCGATAACGGTACGCGCGGGCGCTGGGATCCAGCTCGGCAGCCTCATCAATGGCCGCGCTCAGATCCGCCTGCGCGGCCTGCTGAGTCAGATAGGGCCCTGAAATATTGACCTGAAGGGCGGGCTCGTCAGGATCGGTGGCGACGATATAGAAATTTTCGAGATTCATTAATTACAACGCGCTGTCTTTCGAGAAGAGAACGGCAAAGTAGCCAGTTTATTACCGCGGATTGCAGTGGCAATCAGTAACAATAATGGCGGCATATTATCCTCCTTTATTTTGCATTCGCATAGCCTTTGTTGAAGAAAAAGCGTGATAATTGCCCAAAGCGAAATAAATTGCCCAAAGCGAAATAAATTGCCCTAAGCGAAACCAATGGCCAAATATGTGTACAGTACCCGTTACACTATCAGCCTGCACCTGAACAGAGCCTTAATTGACTAAACTCAGCATCATCATCCCGGTATTGAACGAGGCGCACATCCTGCGCCGTCAGCTGCCCGCCCTGCAGAAGCTGCGCCGCGCCGGTCACCAAGTGATTGTTGTTGATGGCGGCAGCACTGATGCCAGTGTGACCCTTGCACAGCAGAAGGTCGACCTCTGTCTGTCTTCGCCGCCCGGGCGGGCGCGGCAAATGAATGCCGGTGCGGCGCATGCCACCGGCGACGTCCTGCTGTTTCTGCACATCGATACCCAATTGCCCGGCGACGCTGCGGAACTGATACTGGCAGCACTGGCTGGCAGCGGTCGCCGCTGGGGACGCTTTGATGTGCGCCTTGACGGCCATCATCCGGCTTATCGGGTCATTGCTGGCGCCATGAATCTGCGTTCGCGCCTGACCGCCGTGGCGACCGGCGATCAGGCCATTTTTGTGCAGCGTGAGCTGTTTGCACAGATTGGCGGCTATGCGGATGTGCCGTTGATGGAAGATGTCATTATCAGCAAAACCCTGCGGCGCCTGTCCCGGCCAGCCTGTCTGCGCACGCCGGTGATCTGCTCCAGCCGTCGCTGGCAACAGCATGGCATTCTGGCAACCGTGTGGTTGATGTGGCGGTTGCGCCTGGCGTTTTTTCTGGGCGCCAGTCCGGCGGATTTGCATGCCGAGTACTATGGCCATCGGGCCTCGATGCTGCCGGATCGGGACCGCTGACCATGGCGTATTGTTATCCACAGGGAAGCATACTGTTTTTTGCCAAAACACCGGTGGCCGGCCAGGTAAAAACACGTCTGCAACCAGCGCTGGGTGAACTCGGCGCCCTGCATTTACACCGGCAGCTGATCCGCTTTGGCTGGCAGCAATTGGCGCACTCGGCGCAGGCACCGCTGCAACTCTGGGTGTCAGCCAGCGGCAGTGAAGACTTTTTCCGGCACCTTGAGGGCAGGCCGCAGATTCATCAGCAGCTTGGGCGACACCTGGGTGAGCGTATGCACCATGCCACGTGCGAGGCACTTAAAGACGCCGATTTTGTGGTCGTGGTAGGGGCAGATTGTCCTTCTGTCGATGGCAACTATGTGGCACAGGCGCTGGCGCGACTGGCCGCCGGGGAGCAGGTGGTACTGGGGCCGGCAGATGACGGAGGTTATGTACTGATTGGCCTGCGGGCGCCTACGCCCGCGGTTTTCGACAATATCGATTGGGGGCAGGCAGGGGTTATGAGTCAGACCCGTGAGCGCTTGCGAGCGGCAGGGATGGACTGGTATGAACTGGAGCCGAAGTGGGATGTTGATCGTCCGGAAGACCTGGCCCGACTTGCGTTGCTGTCTGACTGGCAGGCGTTTGTTGGCGCTCAGCCAGATACCGCCAAGACGACCTGAGCTTCAGGTGATGCTTTCGCGCTGCAGCTGGGTGACAAAGCGATTGACTGCCACCTGGTCGGCCCGGTTCATGTTGCCGAAGCGGAAGCCCAGTACCGTATGGTTGCGATCCTGATCGTGCTGTCCGTAGACGGCTTCTACGGGGCAGCTCAGGGCATGATCAATCAGAGGCAGGTTCATGGTCAGGGCAAACTCTTCCAGCATGCCTGGTAGAGGACTGACCTTGCCTTCAACGACCAGGCGAAAGCCAGTGGCTGACATATTCTGCACACGCCCCTGCATGCCCTTGGGATGTTTCTCGTTGGTGCAGCTTGCGGCCACCATCAGATTGCCGGGAACCCAGGCCCGGAATGCGTCGCGACGTTGCAGGTAAAGCAACCGCTCCGGAAAATCCAGCTCGTAATACAGTCCGTCGGCATCCTGCAGTGTGCGTTTGATGACCATGTCCTTGGCATGAACCCGTATACCATTGATCGATGCGCGCAAGCTGAAAGGCGTTCCTGCCTCGGCCTGCACGTGCGCTTCGCGGGGAGCGAATTCGTCCAGCTGGAATGTGCGGGTTCGCAGACTGACGTTCAGCACCAGTGAACCGTACATGGTGCTGCTGCCATTAAATTGAATACTGATGCTGGAGCGATCGGCCTGCAGGGTGCGCAACACACTGAAGATGTCACCTGCAGAGGTGTAGTAGCGTTCGTTATTTGAGTGTGTCGCCATGATGGTCGATAACCTGTCTGGATCAACGAACGAATCAGGCGCTGCCCAAGTCCCGCTGTTCACTGCCACCAAGTTTGCTGCCGTGACTGGTGTAAAGGTCCGCCAGGGTTGTCGGCCCGCGAAGTATACTGAGCGCGCGCTGGGTATTCAGACGACTGCGGTGGACAATAATGCTGTTGACCTCGCTGAGCTCACGGCATTGTTGCAAACGCGACTCGATGCTGTCCAGCAATGCGGTGAATTCATTGTCGCCGCCTTTGCCAAGCAGGCGTTTAAGGTGCGTGAGGTTGGTTTGATCTGCCGGCACGCCGGCCTGCTGCAGTAGCTTGCGGCGGATGTGATCGTTGTTTTCGATACCGGCCAGGATGCTCTGTTTTTGGGTGAGCAGGCTGTTCAAAGTGTCCAGATCACGTTGCTCGAGGCAGGTTTTTTCCGCCTGCAGCAACTCGGCCAGAGTGCCCAGCTGTGCGCGATCACTTTCCAGCAGTTGCTGCAGGCCTTCATTACTCATTCAAGGGTGTATCCGTTGCGCTCACAGGCTGCGTTCGAATGCCAGCATTTTGTCGGCAAGCCGCTGGCTGTCGACCGCATAATTGCCGGCGCTGATCTGCTCGCGCAATGCGTTTACGCGGGAAGCATCGACATCAGGAAGCTGCTTGATGCTGGCTTCCAGCGACTGCAGGTCTGCTGCGCGGCTGCTGATGGACACCGCATCGGTCTGGCTGGCGCCCTGGTTGCTTACATTACCATTGCCCACGCCACTACCAGCACCATTTTCGGTGCCTGCAGGCTGGTTGCCGCTCTGGCGAACCGTGCTGCGATTGTCCGTTGCTGTTGTCGATGTATTGCTGATAGTAGGAATACTCATAGTCTGGTACCTTGACTTGTCAACTCATCGGGCTATATCTCGACGCCAAACATTGGCGCTCGGGCCTGACCAATCGAATAAGTGTTTAACCTTCTGTCTGATGTAACGGCAACCTTTGGCGTAACTTTAGTGGTTCGCTAACAAAAAACAACCAAAAACGGCAAAAAATAAAAAAAACAGACGCTGAAGTCGCCGTTTGGTGACAAATTATCGTCGATTTTCGATGCGGGCATCTTCAATGATGCGTGAATCCTAAATAAAGCCGCCGGTCTGGCATCAAAAAATCACTTTTACTTCACCAGCACCGGTCACGACAGCCTGAACCACGCGATCGGAACTGTTATTGCGCACCGGGATCTGCCTGCCGGCTTCGCCAGCCTGCAGGGCAGTTCCGGTTTCCCGGATCGCAATGCTACCACGCTCGGCAATCAACACAACCATGTCGCCACGCTTAACCAGTACCGGTGCCTCCAGCAGATCCAGGCTCAGGGCCGTGTCCGCGGTGACCGAACGGCGCACCGACTGCCCAACTGCTACGCCTGGGTCCTTGATCACCTGGCCGCGCAGGGTACTGATGTCCTGCTCCTTCAGAATGACATCGCCGGGGCCGATAATACTGCCACGCGGCAATGCGCGACTGGCAACGGCAATATCCTGATACAGGCGGACACTGGCAGCCACATAACGACTCCACGGGCTTGAGTCCAGACACTCAACTCGCACAGTGACACGGCCACCATTGGTGCTTGGCCTGTTTACCGATGTCTGCAATGGTTCCTGACAGATCGGCACCTGCAGTCTGGCATCCAGCGTAGCGACCTCGATTTCCACTCGGCCAGGCTCTTTGGCGTAGGCGTGGTGCAATTCATCCAGTGCAGCTTGGCGCAGCAGTTGCTGCCCGCTGATGTCCTGGGCGGCGGCTGTGCCAGAAAACTGGCAGGACAGGGACAGAGCCACAAGCAGTGTCGCAGTGATTCGTGCCAACAATGAAGATTGCAGCTGACTAGCTTTGTTCATTCGTCAAATATCCGGCGTTCAGCATGATTTACCAGTGGATTTGCTGTTTCATGGTTAGTAAAAGCAAGAAATGTGCCGTCTATGGTGAAATATTTACCCTATCCGGGCTTATGAAACGCGCAACCCGGACGACAACTGTAGCTATCGTGAGTGTGTTTTACTCCGGAACTTTGAATTGAACAACAGGAGGCTGCGATGGCCGGCGTGCTGGACAGCGTAAATCAACGAACACAACTGGTAGGGCAAAACCGGCTTGAGCTGCTGATGTTCCGGCTCAACGGCGAACAGCTGTATGGTATCAATGTATTCAAGGTGAAAGAGGTTTTGCCATGCCCGCCCCTGAGCGTGCTGCCGCATAGCAGCCGTGTGGTCCGTGGCGTTGCCTATATCCGTGGTCGCACCATCACGGTCCTGGATCTAAGCGTGGCCATGGGCAGCCGTGCCTTGCAAGACGAGGGCAAGGGTTTCATCATCATTTCCGAATACAACAACTCGGTGCAGGGGTTTCTGGTGCGTGCGGTTGAACGTATTGTTAACCTTAACTGGGAGACCATTCATTCGCCGCCGAAGGGATCGGGACGGACGCACTACCTGACCGCGGTGACCGAAGTAGACAAGAAACTCGTGGAAATTCTGGACGTCGAGCGCATTCTGGCCGAAGTCGCACCGGCGCCCATGGCGCTCAGCGAGGCACTGACCAGCAAAACCCTGCGGGAAGAAACGGTCAATACGGTATTGATCGTTGATGATTCCAGTGTTGCACGAACCCAGATCCGCCGCTGCTGCGAAGCCATCGGTCTGAATACGGTGGTACTTAATGATGGCAAACAGGCACACGAACATCTGCGCGCCATCGCTGATGCCGGCGAAGATCCGTCAGACAAATACATACTGGTCATTTCTGACATCGAAATGCCAGAAATGGATGGTTATACCCTGACCGCTTCCATCAAAAATGACCCCAGGCTCAGCTCGTTGCACGTGATGTTACATACCTCGCTAAGTGGCGTGTTCAACCAGGCCATGGTGGAAAAGGTGGGGGCCGACGATTTTCTGGCCAAATTCCATCCGGATGAGCTTGCCCAGCGCGTGCTGAAGCAGCTTGAACGTCGTCAGGTTCCTGCATAAGCGACCGATTCGGGTAAACTATGGTTGACGAACAGCAGTTTGCACTGGAGGACTATCAGGTTTTCCGGACGTTTCTGAATCAGGCCTGTGGCATTGTACTGGGTGACAATAAACAGTACCTGGTGGCAAACCGTATCCGTCGCATTCTTGAAGAACACGAACTCACCACCCTTGCCGCTCTGGTCAGTCGCATCAATCAACGCACCGTGCCCGGTCTGCGGGAAAAGGTGATTGATGCGATGACCACCAACGAAACCTTCTGGTTTCGTGACAGTGCGCCGTTTGACACGCTGCGCGATGTCATTCTGCCCAGGCTGGTACTGGAAGAAAAGCGCAGCTCCCTGCGCATCTGGTCAGCAGCCTGTTCCTCGGGCCAGGAACCCTATTCCATCAGCATGATCATTGAGGAATTCAAGGCCAGGCACCCAGGGGTATTAATACGAGAGCCGGAAATCATTGGTACCGATATCTCCACTTCCATGCTCAATAATGCCAGACTGGCCGAGTATGACGGTCTCAGTGTCAGCCGCGGACTCAGTGAGGCGCGTCGGCGCATGTTCTTTGATGAGTTACCCCAGGGACGTTTCCGTCTGAAAAAAAATATTACCCAGCGCGTCAACTTCAAGCCACTTAACCTGCAGGACAGTTACGGCAGCCTTGGGCGATTCGATGTCATCTTTTGCCGCAATGTGCTGATCTACTTTGCCGCCGACTTCAAGGCGGACATTCTGCGGCGCATGCGCAACAGTCTGAATCCCGCTTCCTACCTAATGCTGGGTGCCTCCGAGTCGCTGCCGGCGGCGATCAGTGAGTTGTACCGGATTGAGCGGCTGAGCCCCCATACCAGCGTCTACCGCACCTGAGACCGCCATTGCTTCGTTAAAAACTGACTTAAAATGCTCATTTGCTACTGGCAAACTGCGCTTATTAAGCCAGTTTTTGCCTCGCACTGGAGGCCTCAGGCGGAATATTGCTGTTCGCTTGCAGTAACAGTGAGCTGACCACAGCTGGCAACAGTGGGCGGCAATGGCGGGGCGGCAATGGCGGGGCGGCAAAAGCCGGGCAGAATCTTAGGCAATCCCTTGCCGCTATCGCTGTAATCTTTCCTTATCTATATGAAAAACAAGCCAAATAATTAGTGGCACGGGTCTTGCTATTTTCTTGCTGTACTAAATCGGCAACGCAAACAGCAGGAATCAACCGATGGCCATAAACTTCAACAATGCACTGGGTGTTCACGAACAGGCGCTGACGCTGCGTACCCAGCGAACCTCAATGCTGGCGAGCAATATCTCCAATGCTGACACCCCCGGATACAAGGCACGTGACATGGACTTTGCCAGCGTGCTGGCGCAGACCACTTCCGGGCGCAGTGACATGGGCATGCTGCAAACCCACAGCCGTCACATCAGTGGCCTGCCAGCAATGAATGATGCGTCGGCCATGTACCGGGTGCCGGCACAACCCTCACTTGATGGCAATACTGTCGACGAGCAGGTCGAAAACGCGGCATTTGCCCGCAATGCGCTGGAGCATCAGGCCAGTTTCCAGTTTCTCAATGGCAAGTTCACGGGCATGAAAAAAGCCCTGAAAGGAGAGTAAGCATGAGCCTGATGGGTATTTTTGATATCGCCGGTTCCGGCATGAGCGCACAGTCGCTGCGGCTCAATACCACGGCCAGCAACATGGCCAATGCCAATAGCGCGGCCAGCAGCGCCGATCAGACCTATCGTGCACGCCACGCGGTGTTTGCACCGATGTTACAGGCGGCATCGCAGGACATGTTTGCCGACAGCGCAGCACAACAATCGGCAGTCGGCGTCCGGGTGGCAGGGGTGGTAGAAGACAGCCGACCATTGCAGCCTCGCTATGAGCCCGGTAATCCGATGGCCAATGAAGAAGGTTATGTGTACTACCCGAATGTGGATATCGTGGAGGAGATGACCAACATGATTTCCTCGTCACGTTCCTTTCAGATGAATGTGGATGTGATGGCCGCTGCCCGCACCATGATGCAAAGGGTCCTGTCCCTTGGCCAGGCTTAAGGAGTAATAAATGGAAATCAATGGCGGTAATGCGCTGAGCAAGGTCCTGTCGGATTATGCTCTGCCTGAACAGAAAAAAGGGCCCAGTAAAGACCTGGGTCGCGATGAATTTCTGAAATTGCTGATTGCGCAATTGCAGAACCAGGATCCGACCAGCCCGCAGGACAATGGTGAGTTTGTCGCGCAGTTGGCACAATTCTCCTCGCTGGAAGAGTCACAGAAAATGACGCAGAGCTTCCAGCAGTTCGCTTCATCATTCCAGTCCACCCAGCATCTGCAGGCAACGTCTCTGGTCGGACGCCCTGTCCATGTGCTCAGTGATGTCACCATGCTGACCGATGCAGGTGCGGTCAGCGTAGTGGCTGACTTTGACAATGCTGTGCAGTCAGCCAGTCTTTCGGTATATGACAAGCAAGGGCAACTGGTGGACAAGTTTGCACTGGGCCCGCAGGAAGCTGGCAAGCAGGAATTCTACTGGACCGGGACCGATGCCAATGACCAGCGCTACCCATCAGGTGAATACCGGTTTGAACTCAGTGCCAGCAACGGTGGTGAATCTACCACCCTGCCCACTTATCTTAGCGCCAACGTCAACAGCGTCACTATTGAAAAATCCGGCAATCTGACTCTCAACCTGGCGGGTGTGGGTTCAGTGTCTATGTCAGAAGTCATTCAGATTAACTGATCAATCAAAAAATACGAGGTGTCAGATGAGTTTTAATATTGGTTTGAGTGCATTGAACGCGGCACAGCAGGAAATTAACGTTACCGGTAACAATATTGCCAACGCCGGTACCAATGGCTTTAAGGCAGCAAAATCGGTCTTTGGCGACGTGTACGCGGCATCGGTACTGGGTGGCGGCGGCACACAGCAGGGTAGTGGTGTTGCATTGCAGGAAATCAAGCAGAGTTTTGTGCAGGGCAACATCAGTTTTACCGACAATACCCTGGATCTGGCCGTTAATGGTGAAGGGTTCTTCATCCTCAAGGGCGAGTCGGGTATTGCCTATTCGCGCGCTGGCGCCTTTGGTACCGACAAGGACGGGTTCGTGGTCAACAGTGATGGCGAACGACTGCAAGGCTTTTCGCCGTCCGAATCCGGTCAGGCGACCGGTGGTGGTCCGCTGGCCGATTTGCGAGTGACAACTGGCGAGATTCAGCCGCGCCCGACCACATTTGTTGAGTCCATCATCAACCTGGATGCAGCGGCGCAACCGTCAACCATCATCGGTTCCAACTATGTCACTAAAAATGGTGATGCAACACCGGTACGGACCATCACCTCAGGTGATCCTGTGGTGAACGGGTACGAAGCAACGGCTATCAAGGTGATCGGAGCCGATCGACAATTCCAGGTACTGGAAGTACCCGCTAACAGCAGTGCCAATGCGGTGGCGCAGATTTTTGCAGGCGCTACGGGTGTATCGGCCACTGGTAAAACGGTGGGTTATGTCAGCGGAATTACCTCAGGTGTTGGCACCAACCCCAGTTTCACCGTCAACGGCATTGCCTATACGCTGGACGAGAGCACCGTGGGTACCAGCAGTTATCAACAGCAGCTGGCAACGCAAATCAATGCCGGCTTCGGCAATCTGTCGGCACGAGTCATTGACAATGCCGGTGTTGAAACTGTCGAGATTACGCACAACACCGGCGCAGACCTGGTGATCACCGGTGGTGTGGGTGGCAACGGCAACCTGAGCCTGGTGACGTCAAAACGTCAGCCCGATACTGAACGATTTACGCCTCTGGGCGCGGCAACCACACTGGATCTGTCAACGGGCGATTCCCTGGTAGTCGGTGGTATCGTGCTGTTTGAACTGGAAGAGAACGTCGAATTCAAACTGCCCGTTGATTCCGAAATGGACGATGGTGCGACTGCACCGGACGGCACCGAGGCCAGTATCTTCGGTGACATTTCCCAGGAAGAGGGCCTGCAGGGTGTGTCATTTGAAACCAATCAGTTTGATTCGAAGAATCCGGACACTTACTACCGGTCTACTGCGATCACCATCTATGACACGGTAGGTACGCCACACTCGCTGGCCATGTATTTCGTAAAGGAACGTCCGGATGACACCGGTGATACCAACCTGTGGAGTGTGTACTTCGAAATCGATGGCCGTAATATCGGTTTTGATCCCAACTCTGAGGATGGGCTGCCCGTGCCGGCGCGTTATGATCTGCGCTTTGATGACACCGGTCGTTATGATCCCAATCAGACGACGATTGATATCACCAACTGGTTCCCGGTAGATGCGGCTGGTCGTCGAATCGGCGCGGGCCCGGTGCCCGGAGATCCTAACGTGGGTGAGTTGCTAAACAACTCGAACTTCCGCATTGATCTGTCAGAAATGACGGCATTCGGTGGTGATTTCTCGGTGCAGAACAGTGACCAGGACGGGTTTGCCAAAGGTCAGTTGACCGGCCTTGAAGTGAATACCCGGGGTCTGATCTCCGCGAGATTCTCCAACGGTCAGTCACGGGTTCTGGGTGAAGTGGCACTGGCCAATTTTGCCAATGCCAGCGGCCTGGCCAATCTGGGTGGATCCAAGTTTGCCGAAACCAGTGAATCTGGCGCGGCCTCCGTGTCTGGTGCTGGCACAGCCGGCCTGGGTGCGATTCAGTCAGGTGCGCTGGAAGACTCCAACGTCGATCTGCCAACCGAACTGGTTCAGCTGATTATTTCGCAGCGAAACTATCAGGCGGCTGCGCAGATCATCTCCGCCACCGATGATTCAACCCAGACCATTATTAACCTGTAACACCCACGAGTAAGGCGTGCCCGCGCAGCGGGCCGCCACGTTGACCGGAGACCGACATGGATAAAGCCCTGTACATAAGCATGACCGGCGCCTCGCAGACCATGCGAGCCCAGGCAGTGCACGCCAATAACCTGGCCAATGCCAGTACCACCGGCTTCCAGGCGGATCTGGCGCAGGCGCGGGCCATGGCGGTTTATGGCGAAGGGTTGCCATCGCGGGTCTACAGCATGACTGAAAACCCCGGCACTGACTTTGCTCGCGGGCAGCTGCAGCAGACCGGCAATGATCTGGACATGGCCATTCGCGGCGAAGGTTTTTTTGCCGTCCAGGCGCCGGACGGCTCAGAGGCATACACCCGTGCCGGTGATCTGGAACTCACCGTGTTTGGTGAGCTGGTCACCGGCAGTGGCTTGCCGGTACTCGGCAACAATGGCCCTGTGGTGTTGCCGCCTTTTGAAAGCGTCGAGTTTGGTCAGGATGGCACCGTATCAGTCCGTGAGTTGGGACAGGGCGCCGAAGTGCTGGCCGCAATCGACCGTATCAAACTGGTCAATCCCACGTCCCAGGAGCTCATCAAGGGTGCCGATGGTCTGCTGAGACGCAGGGATGGCGCGGAGTCTGTGGCAGATGCCGATCTCCAGATGGTGTCCGGCTTCCTGGAAAGCAGCAACGTCAACGTGGTTGATTCCATGGTGGAAATGATGAGTCTGGCGCGATCATACGAAATGAATGTGAAGCTTATCCAGACCGTTCAACAGAATTCCGAAACTTCGGCACGGCTTTTGCAAATACAGTAATAGACAGTTAACCGAGCGTTAACAGACAAATTCAGGAGTAGCTGACATGCACGCAGCACTGTACGTTTCCAAGACCGGTTTGAGCGCCCAGGACACCCGTCTGGCGGCGATATCAAACAACCTGGCCAATGTGGCGACCACCGGTTTCAAGAAAGACCGCGTGGTGTTTGAAGACCTGCTGTATCAGATCCAGCGTCAGCCTGGCGCCAACTCAACGCAGAACACCGAGTTGCCTTCAGGTCTGCAGGTCGGTACCGGTGTGCGTGTGACGGCGTCCCAGAAGCTGTTCAACCAGGGCGCTCTGCAGACCACCGGTGAAGCGCTTGACGTGGGCATCAACGGTCGCGGCTTTTTCGAAATTTCCATGCCCGATGGCTCGTCTGCCTACAGTCGCGACGGTCAGTTCATGATCAACGCCAATGGCGAAATGGTCACCGCGCAGGGACATATGCTTAACCCGGGTCTGACCATTCCCCAGGATGCCCAGACCGTGACCATTGGTGATGATGGTGTGGTGTCGGTGAAACTGCCGGGGCAACCCGATGCAGTCAACATCGGTAACCTGAATCTGGTGGACTTTATCAACCCGTCCGGGTTGCAGGCATTGGGTGGCAATCTGTTCGCCGAAACCATCTCCAGTGGCAATCCCCAGCAGTCAGCGCCGGGTCAGAATGGCATGGGCAAGCTGGTACAGGGCTCGCTGGAAAGCTCCAACGTGGAGGTCGTGGAAGAGCTGGTGGACATGATTACCACCCAGCGTGCCTACGAAATGAACTCCAAGGTCATTTCTACCGCAGATCAGATGCTGCAGTTCATTACCCAGAATATGTAAGCGCGGTTAAGGGGATAGTCATGAAAAATCTGTTCAACATTGTCACGCGTTTGAGTCCGGCCCTGCTGCTGGCCGCCTGTGCTTATCAGATACCCCAGGCGCCGGCGCCGGATGATCCACGTTACGCGCCGGTTTGGCCAGGCGCCCAGGCGCAATCCAGCGAAGTTACCGGATCCATCTATCGCCCTGCCACGGCCATGAACCTGTACCAGCGACGGGCCTATCGTCTGGGTGATGTGCTGACAATCAACCTCAACGAAGCCACATCCGCGCGAAAATCGTCAGGCACATCGTTCAGCCGCGAGAGTTCAAACAATGTCGCAGACATGACGCTGTTTGGCGCCAACATTGAAACCAACACCTCACTGAGCAACGGTTCCGAATTTGACGGTGCTGCCAACAGCGACCAGAGCAACCAGCTGCAGGGCAATATCACCGTGACCGTGACTGATGTCCTGCCCAACGGATTGCTGGAAGTACGCGGCGAAAAATGGCTGGAGCTGAATCAGGACCGGGAATTTATTCGCATCAGTGGTCTGGTCAGAAAAGAAGACATCGCACCGGACAACACCATTGCCTCGACTCGCGTTGCCGATGTGCGCATCGCCTATAGCGGCACAGGCACACTGGCAGATACCAATAGCCCGGGCGCACTCAGCCGGTTCTTTGTCAGCCGCTGGTGGCCACTGTAATTTTCATCCGGCTGTAAGCCTTTAGCAAACTCAAGGAATGTAACATGTCAATCATTCAGTCCAGTTCCGCTGCGTACGGCACCCGAGTCAAGGTGTTTGTTGTGAGCCTGATGATGGTTCTGCAACTGATGTTGCCGTCTGCGCCAGTGCATGCAGACCGTCTGAAAGACATCGCCAATCTGCAGGGTGTACAGGCCAACCAGCTGGTCGGTGTAGGTCTGGTAACGGGCCTGGATGGCACGGGTGACCAGACGACACAGGCGCCATTTACCGCTGAGTCATTTCGCGCCTATCTGAACCAGTTTGGCATCCCCATGCCGGCGGGCCAGAATTTCCAGTTGAACAATGTGGCGGTGGTCTCGGTGCAGGCTGAACTGCCTGCTTTTACCAAGCCCGGTCAGAATATTGATGTCACCGTGTCCTCACTGGCCAACTCCGACAGCCTGCGGGGCGGTACTCTGGAGCGGACCTTCCTGTTGGGTGTTGATGGCGAAGTCTATGCCATTGCCCAGGGTAACCTGATTGTTGGCGGACTGGGCGTGCAGGGGGCCGACGGCTCCAGTATCTCCATCAACGTGCCCAGCGTGGGGCGTATTCCTGGCGGCGCAACAACCGTCAAGGAAGTGGAAACAGCCTTTAATGTTGGTGATTCCATCACCTTCAATCTCAAGCGCGCCGATTTCACCACCGCCCGTCATGTGTCCCGGGCCATCAATGACTTCATGGGAGCCGGCACCGCCACCGCCGTGGACGCGGTATCCATCCGTGTGCGCGCACCGGCCGACACCCAGGCGCGAGTCGCCTACATGTCAGAGCTGGAGAACATTCAGATCCAGCAGGGCAGTGCCCCCGCGCGGGTGATTGTCAATTCACGCACTGGCACTATCGTTATCGGCGAACACGTACAGGTATCACCGGCGGCCATCACCCACGGCAGCCTGAGTGTCACCATCTCCGAAGGTTTCGGCGTCAGCCAGCCGGCACCGTTTTCCGACGGTGAAACCGCCGTACTGCCGCAGACCGATATCACGGTTTCCCAGGAAAACAATCGTATGTTCCTGTTTGATACCGGCACCACATTGTCGGACATCGTCCAGGCTATTAACGCCGTGGGTGCGGCGCCGGGCGACCTGGCCGCCATCCTCGAAGCCCTGAAACAGTCCGGCGCACTGCGCGCCGACCTGATTGTCATTTAAGGATCAGGGTCATGAGCGCAACGCTGTCAAATGCATCCGTTTTCACCGAGTTGAATGGTCTGAACTCCATTCGGCAGCTCGGTAGGGAAGATACCTCGCAGGCCATGCGCAAAGTGGCCGAGCAGTTCGAGAGCATTTTCCTGAACATGATGCTGAAGGGCATGCGCGCTGGTGAAGACGCCCTGTTTAAGGACAATTTTCTGAACAGCAATGAAATGAAGTTTCATCGCGAAAACCTGGACAGTCAGTTGAGCCTGCATATGGCATCCACCGGCGGCGTAGGTCTGTCCGATGCGTTGCACCGCCAACTGATGGCGCGTTATCCCGATGAGGCAGCCCGTCCGGTTGCCCCTGATGCTGAACACATGAGTGGTGCGATCAATCCGCAACGTCACTTCAGCGGTGAGCCGGCCCGTACGCCGGTTGCGCTGGCTCAGCCTCAGGAACAGACGCGATCACAGCCTCCGGCTGCCCGCACACAGCCAGTGTTTGCCTCACAGCAGGAATTTGTCGACATGCTGATGCCAATGGCGGAGAAAGCGGCAGCACAGCTGGGTGTTGAGCCCAAAGCGCTGATTGCGCAGGCGGCGCTGGAAACCGGCTGGGGTAAAAAAATCATTACCGGTACCCGGGGCGAGCCCAGTCACAATCTGTTTGGTATCAAGGCCGGTGCATCCTGGCAGGGTCCGGCAGCATCGGTCAGTACGCTGGAGTTTCGTGATGGTGTCATGCAGCGTGAACGCGCGTTGTTCAGAGCTTATGACTCCTTTGAAGACAGCTTTGCAGATTATGTGCAATTGCTCAGCAGTCAGCCGCGTTACCAGCAAGCGCTGGCCGACCCGGCTATCAGCGGTGGTTTTGGCCATCGATTGCAGCAGGCAGGCTATGCCACCGACCCTGAATACGGCGACAAAATCGATCGGGTCATGAACAGCCCGGTGCTGCGACGTGATACACAAGAGGCGGTTGTGCGATGAGTGCATTGCTTAATACGGCGATTACCGGTATCCGTTTGAACCAGACCGCCATGTCGGTGACCGGTCACAATATTGTCAATGCCAATACTGAAGGATATACGCGCCAGTCGATCATCCAGAGTACCAATCCGTCGACGGCGACCGCCGCCGGCTATCTGGGCACCGGCGTCAATATCGACGAGATCATTCGTCACACCGAAAAATACCTGGTTGATCAGGTGGTGCGTGATATTGGTGTGCTCAGCGAAGCGGATTCCTATCTGGTAAACGTGTCGCAGGTCAACAATCTGCTGGCCGCTGACCAGACCAATCTCGCCAACTACATGAATCAGTTCTTTGATGCCGTCAACCAGTCGGTCAATGACCCGGGCTCCATGCTCGGGCGTGAGCTGCTGATGACCCAGTCACAGCAGATGGTTGCCGGCTTCAAGAGTATTGAGGCCAGACTGCTGGCGCAGAACAGCGCAGTCAACAAGCAGCTGCAGGGCGCCGCTGACAATATCACCTCACTGGGCCAGCAAATTGCTGCCATGAACAAGGCCATTGGTGATGCGGGCGCCGGCAATGGGTCGCCCAATGACCTGCTGGACAAACTCGATGTACTGGTCAAGCAGCTGGGCAGCTACGTCGACGTATCAACGGTGGCTCGCGACAACGGTGCCCAGGATGTGTTTATTGGCCAGGGCCAGCCACTGGTGGTTGGTAGTGCCAATCAGACCATCAAGGCGGTGCCAGGTGCAACAGACGCCAGTCGTTTTGACCTGGTCATTGTCAGCAGCTCCGAAAGCAAAACCATCAATAAGCTGATGACCGGTGGCGAGGTGGGCGGTTTGCTGCGCTTTCGTCAGGATGCATTGCAGCCTGCCATTGGCGCTGTCGGTTTGCTGGCGACCTCCATCGCCGAGAGTGTCAACGCGCAGAATCGTCTGGGCATGAATCTGGAAGGCAGCCTGGGTGGCAATGTTTTCAAGGACGTCAATGATCCGGTTATTGCCGCCAATCGGGTGAAATCCTCATTGAACAACCGGCCACCAAACGATCGCGAGCTGAATGTCACGATTGAGTCACTGGCTGATTTGCAGATCAGTGACTATGAGTTGAAGTTCGACGGCCCCGGGCGCAAATACACGCTGGTCAGAATGTCGGACAACAAGGTGGTCGCGGACGGTCTGTTGTCAGAGGCGATGCCACAATCGGTCAAGGTGGATGGCTTCAGCCTCAATTTTGAGGGTGGCAGTTTCCAGGGTGGCGACCGCTTCCTGCTCAAGCCGACCAGTACCGGCGCCACTGATATGGCGGTGCAGATCACCCGGGCGGAAGAGTTTGCCTTTGCCTCGCCGGTTCGCGTGCAGACAGGCAGTGCCAATCAGGGAGGCGCCCGGGTATTGAGCTCGGAGGTACTCAGCGTGGATACGCCGCTGTTTGCCAATGACGGACAATTGACACCGCCGCTGATGATCCGGTTTACCTCCGCAACAACCTATGATGTGCTGGATTACTCGGATCCGGCTAATCCAATACAGACCACGCCACCCATGCGTAACCTGACCTTTGTGCCGGGTTCTACCAACAACCTGTTGCCGACTGATCCGGGTGGGCTGACGCTGACGACCAATGGTGCGGCATCGGGTGCACTGCAGGTTGGGCAGGCCACCAACGGTCACCCGGGCGAAGAGCTGCGTTTCCAGACCACGGATCCTGAAACCGGGTTCATCCGCTACCAGACGCTTAATGTGGTTGCCGATGAGACTGCGGCCAGCATGGCCCGGCGTCTGTCCGGGCTGGACGGTGTGCAGGCCACGGCCTATACCGAAACGGTGCTCAATGGCTTTGATGCAGGCGTGCCGGGCAATAATCTGGCACTGCAACTGAACGGCAAAACCGTCACCGAAGGAGACTGGTTCTCGACACCGGCACCCGGCTTCGATGGCAATATCCCCGATTATCTGCGTGACCAGATCAACAATAACGTCGAACTTCAGGCGCAGGGCATTCGTGCACGCAGCGACGGATCAAAACTGACGGTGTATGCCACATCCGGCGTCGACCTGAATTTCAGTCTTGCCGGCAGTGGTTCGTTGACGGTAGACCAGGGTGCCAATCCGGCGCAGACCGTCGATGCCAGTGATCCTGCCCCGGAGTTTACCGTGGGTGGCAAACTGCAAATGCAGCTGGCGGCAGACACCCAGGCATTCTCCAATCGAAATGACGGCATTCTGGGTTCGTCGCCGGCAATGCTGAAGAATTTCACCGGTATCAATGTGGTGATGTCCAGTGGCAGCGGCGCAGATGCGGCGCCTCGCGCCGGCGACAGCTTTGTCATCGGGTTCAACACCAACGGCAGTGCCGATAACCGGAACGGTCTTGCCATGCTGGCACTGAATAACAAGGCCATGCTTGGTGGTGAAAACCAGACCTATCAGGATGTGTACGGTCAACTGGCAGAGAAAGTCGGCATCATGACCAGCCAGGCACGGGTCAATCAGAGTGCCGGTGAGTCGATGTTGCGTCAGTCCATGGATGCCCTGCAATCGGTGGCGGGAGTCAATCTTGAGGAAGAGGCGGCCCGGCTGATTCAGCTGGAACAGCACTACAATGCGTCGGCGCGGCTGATCACCCTGGCCCGCGACCTTTTTGAAACCTTGTTGGGAATCTAATCATGTCAGTGCGAATGTCGACCAATCAGCTATACAGTCGGGGTCTGAACCCGATGCTGGATTTGCAGAAGGCGGTGAGCAAGACTCAGGAGCAGATTTCCACTAACAAAAGAGTCCTGACCCCGGCTGATGACCCCATTGCCTCGACGCGGATCCTGCAACTCAAGCAGGAACTGGCGGGGCTGGGTCAATACAACAGCAGTCTGTCGACGCTGAACGCGCGTCTGCAGCGAGAGGAAAGTGCGCTGGGTGGCGTCAGCGACCTTATACAGCGAGCGCAGGAGTTGATTGGCCAGTCCGGCAACGGTGCCCTGGACAAGGACCAGCGCGGTTATATAGCGGTGGAGTTGCAGGCTGTTGTTGATGGCATGGCGCAGTTCATGAACGCCCGGGACGCCGGCGGCGAATACCTGTTCTCGGGTTTTCAGGGCAGTGAGCAACCCTTCGCCAAGGATGCCGACGGCCGTTATCAGTATCACGGGGATCAGGGGCAGCGATTTATCCAGATCGGGCCAGTGACCTCGGTGGCCGCCAATGACTCAGGCCACGATGTGTTCATGAATATTGCCAGTGCCTCGCCCACTGCAAAAAGCAGCGCTGTCGATGGTAATCAGGCGCAGCCGCCTGCTTCCATCAGCCGTGTCAGTATACGCGACCAGGCCGCGTTCGAAGAGTTCTACCCGGAAAGTGTGGTCATCCAGTTCAATCCGATCACTGATGTGGTCCCGCCTGGCTTGAACTATACCGTTACGCAGGTCTCTGATGGACGTGTGTTGGCGCAGAATCAGCCCTTTACCAGCGACGGTGCGATTCAGGTGGCGGGCATGTCCATGCGCATCGAAGGTCGTCCGGCCGAAGGTGACAGCTTCAAAGTAGAATCGAGCAACAAAAAAGGCCTGCTGGAAGGTCTCGAGGACTATATCGCTGAGCTGCAACGCTTGGGCAACAGCCCGGCGGATCGTCAGCAACTGTCGCAGTCCATGGAAAATGCCATAGGCAACCTCAATAAAGCTCAGGATCAACTGATCAAGACCACCAGTGCAATTGGTGCCCGTCTGAACCAGGTTGATGCGGCCAAGGCCAGTAACGAGGACTTTGAACTGGTGGTGCGCACCACCTTGTCGGAGTTGTCGGATCTGGACTACGCCAAGGCCATCAGCCAGTTGACGCAGGAGTCCTTTGTGCTGGAAGCGGCGCAGGCCACTTTTACCAAGATCACCCGCATGTCGCTTTTTAATCTGATCTGATCCGGAATCCGGCAGCTCAGTACCGGCGATTAAAGTTTAATTTCCTTCGGTCGACAAATACTGTTCGATGCGATTTTTCATGGCGCGTAAATGCTGCGCCTCGGTGCCCAGTTGCGTCCGGTTTTCCGTTACCATCTGAATGATCTGTTTGTCCTGATCACAGATTTTTCTGATATCGGCCTGGATGCCACTGATCAGTTCCGGGTGTGTTTCCGATGAAAAAAAATGTTTGATCAGGCGGTCTCGCTCGCGTTGTAACCGGCCCAGTTTGTCCCAGTTTTTTTGCCCGGCAAGCTGTAGCAACTGATCGCTGGCGTTAACGATGCGTGTCCAGTTAGTGGTCTGATCGGCAAGGGTTTTATTGTCGTTTCCGGGATTGTTCATGGTAACAGCATAAACCTGTATAAATAGTAGCGCCAGTTATGACCGGCGGCACGACTCGATGCGGGCCGGTAAAATGGGCGGTGAGGTTACTTTTAACACAGTCAAAAAAAATCCTAAAGAAATAAAAATTCTGTCGAGCCCCCTAAAGTTGTTAAAAAACGCCTAAAGCTTTGATTTCTTGTGTCGTTAAATGGTGTAACGCATAGCAGTGAGCGGTTTGTAACGCGGCGTATGCGGTCCGGTTTTAATGTGTAAACTCAGGAGTAACCAAGCATGGCTCAAGTCATCAATACCAACATTGCTTCACTTAACGCGCAGCGAAATCTGAACAGCTCACAGGCGGGTACTAACCAGGCCCTCGAGCGTCTGTCTTCAGGTCTGCGAATCAACGGTGCAAAAGACGACGCTGCTGGTCTGGCGATCTCTACGCGCTTCACCTCACAAATCAATGGTCTGAACGTTGCAGTTCGTAATGCCAACGACGGTATCTCTCTGGCAGAAACGGCTGAAGCCAGCATGGGTTCCATGACTGACTCACTGCAGCGTCTGCGTGAACTGGCGGTACAGTCTGCCAACGGTTCCTACAGTGATACTGACCGTCAGCTGCTCAACGAAGAAGCCCAGGCGCTGATCGCCGAAGTCGGTCGTGTTGCCGACACTGCAAACTTCAACGGCGTAAAGCTGCTGGACGGTTCCTACAACTCTGATTTCCAGATTGGTGCCAACGCTGGTGAAACCATCAATGTATCAATCGGCAATCTGTCCACTGACACCCTGGGTGTCTCTGACAAGAATGGTCTGACTGCATCAGCGACAGATACCGGGATTGCCGTTGGCGAGCTGACCATCAACGGCGTGGCCGTGGGCGCCAGCAAGGCCTCAGATGACTCCTTGTCCTCTGCCGGCAACGTTGCCAGCTCCATCTCCAAGGCTGCTGCCATTAACGCTGTTTCCGAGCAGTCAGGCGTCACGGCAGTTGTTGATGCCAATACCGTCGCCGGTACATCAATGACGGGCGCTAACGCGTCGGGCAGTATCAGCATCAACGGTACCTCCATCAGCGTGACCACCACAACTGACACGGCTGCGACCCGCACGGCAGTGATGGAAGCCATCAATGCCCAGTCTGGCCTGACCGGTGTTACCGCGATTGACACGGGTGAAGATACCCAGGGCATCCAGTTGGTGGCCGAAGACGGCCGTAACATTGAATTGGCCCTGACAACCGTGACAGCCGCTGCAACGGGTCTGGCAGGCGCTGCCACCTATGAAGGTGGTTACACACTGGTTGCCAATGCCGGTGTTGATGAGATCACGGTCGGTGGCACTGCTTCCGCTAATGCGGGTCTGAGAACGGGCAGCTATGATGCAGCAGAGTCTGCGGTCAGCACAGAGACACGTCGTCAATCAGCAACAACTGATGCAACTACCACACTGGATGCCGGTGATCTGGTTATCAACGGTGTGGGCATTGGTGCTGCAGTTGCCACGGATGACACCTCGTCCACGGCTGCAGCTAATTCCAGCGCCAAAGAAGCGTCAGCCATTTCCATGGCCGCCGCTATCAACCGATCGAGTGCAGAGACCGGCGTAACGGCCGAGGTCAACGCAAACATTGTCGAGGGCACCAGCGTTACATACGAAGCTGGCAATGCCTCAATGGAGCTTAATGGAGTTGCCATTACGCTGACAGACGGTGGATCTGCGGAAGCGAACCGCACAGCTGCGGTTAGCGCAATCAATGCTCAAGCTGGCCTGACGGGCGTTCTCGCTGAGGACACTGGCTCAGGTGTCACGCTGACAGCGGCAGACGGTCGCAACATTGTGATGTCATATGACGATACTAGCGTCAATACCACGCTTGTTGAGATTGATAAATTTGGTCTCAACCTGGCCGATGCAGAAGCGGTTGCCGATCTGACAGCAGTGACAACAGATGGCATTACTAACTATGGCACCGTTACCCTGAAATCAGCCGGTGAGTTCACCGTATCTGGCGGCACCAACGGTAACGCTGCTCTGGAATCACTGGGCTTCGAAGCCGGCACATTCGGTGGTGCAGAAGCAGGTCAGTACCTGGATGACGTCGACCTGTCCACGCAGCAGGGTGCAACCGATGCACTGGCGGCCATCGACAACGCGCTGGGTTCAATCACCGCGTCACGTTCCGAGCTGGGTGCGGTGCAGAACCGTTTCACAGCAACCATCGAGAACCTGTCAGCCACTTCCGAGAAGTTCTCGGCTGCCAACTCTCGAATCCAGGACGCGGACTTCGCGGCCGAAGCAGCCAACCTGGCGCGTAACCAGGCCCTGCAGCAGGCGGGTGTCTCCATGCTGGCGCAGGCTAACGCTCAAAGCCAGCAGGTACTTCAGCTTCTGGGTTAATTTCCGGAAAACAGGCTAAAGTCCTAAAGTCCGCCCGGCCGATACCGATAACAAGGTAGACGCCGGGCGGATTTTTTTGTGCCGGGCCCCTGGTTCCTCTTCTTTGGCAGGTGTTTGTATGGGAGATATGCTGTGAGTGAAATCAGTATTACCCGTTTTCAGCCTGCTGTCGTGACCCGGGAAAAAGTCAATTCTGTCGAAGCTGTTGAAAACGACCTGGACAGCAACGCTGAGCGTCAGGATCAGCAACAGCGTCAGGATGCACAGTCAGAGCAGCAGCCAGTGCGCCAGCCCAAGCAGGCACCGGCGCGAGCTGCCCGCAACGCGAGCGAGGCTGCAGATAGTGATGATGAAGAGATACTGGAGCAGGCGGTTTCCCGGTTAAATGCCTATGTACAGACGGTCAAACGTGATCTGATATTTGATATCGATCCGGAGAGCCAGGAGCCTTCGGTGACGGTGGTGGATCGTGAATCGCGCCAGGTGTTACGGCAATTCAACAGTAAGGAAGCTCTGGAACTCGCCAAAAAGCTCGAGTCCCAGGAGCCCATTTCTCTTTTCAAGACGCAGGTCTGACGGGCCGGATCAATTTCCCGCCTCAGCCGCCTGTCGTGCTTCCTCCTCGGCCAGTCTGGCGCCTGCCAGCGTACCGGCCAGCGCATAATTGCCTTCGTGGCAGGCATATTCATACAGCGGGTCGTCATAGGCGGTCAGCGCCAGTTCACCGGTAAAGCTCGATTCAAACACGGTCGGATCATCCACAGTAAAGCTGTAGATGATCTTGTCGTCTGACTCGCGGCGGAAGGTTTCGGTCACGGTCAGGTTTTCCGACGCACCGCGAAAGCTTTGCCAGGGATTGAAGTGACGGGTCTCCACCACCAGCGTATCGCCTTCCCAGCGGCCGATGGAGTCACCCATCCACTTGTTCATGATGTCTGCATGTGGGTCATGCTCATCCTGTATCTTGATGATCCGGGCATCATGTACCATTTCCACGACGATGGTGACGTAACCTGGCGACTGCACAATCTGGTAATGGCTGTTATACATCACCGGCAGCATGGGTGGTCCCGAGTTGGAGCCGAACGAGAGCAGGCAGCGTTCGCCAACACCCCGGCCTTCCGGGCCATCGAAGGGGTCGGGGCCAGTCTGTCGTTCACGGGCGCGCTGTGCCAGAAACTCATCGGTGTAGCCGGGCATCTGGCCATCAGGCGGATCAATGATGATGGAGGTGCGGAACTCACCGTCGATGGTGGGCATGAACATGCCGCGATCGGTCCAGAACAGGTCGTAATTGCCCACAGGAGGCAGGTCCACAGCCGGGGGCGGCGGACGATTCGGATCCAAAGGTTCGTTGTCCTCTTCCACTTCCTGCTGGGCGGCACGCTCCAGCTGGAAGGCTTCTTCCTGGGTATAGGCCTGGCGGGTGCCCAGTTCACGTGGACGGGTCAGCGGCGTCACCGTCGCATTACGCCAGACGCCCTGCAGGTCAGGTACGCCGTATGAGGTTCGCGGTGGTGTGTAGTTGTCTTGCGCCAGCACATCTGTGGCCAGCAAACCGGCGGTCAGGGCACTGGCACCCAGCAGCGCAAGGCCACTGGCTAGTGTTGGTCTACTGAACATAGCTTCTTCTCCTAGTAAGGGTTTTCCGATTCTAGCGAGGCTGGCCTCGACACTCAATGCCTTTGCGAGCAAGTGATGAACTGCCGGCGGCAACGGATTGCCGCCGGCAGGGTCAAGAAACGCCGTCTTTGTCCGATACAAGGGTACAAAGTAGCTGAATTTAACGGGGCGACGTGACTGGCTTGGAACTTGCTTGGAACTTGCCAGGTCGGACGGAACACCGTCAGAACATAGTCATCCAACACACGGCAAACACTGTATGGCAACCATTCAATCATTGGGTATCGGCTCCGGTCTGCTGACCAGCGAACTGCTGGAGCAGCTGGTAGAGGCCGAACGCGCACCGGTCACCGCCAGACTGGATCGTGATCAGGATATCACTGAAGCCCGGCTGTCTGCCTTTGGTGAAATCAGCAACGTGCTGGCAGAATTCAATACTGCCTTCAAACAGCTGAACAATACCTCGGCGTTTAATGCCAGTCAGGCCAACAGCAGCAATGACTCGGTGCTGACTGCAACCGCCAGCAGTGTCGCCGCCAATGGCAGTTACTCGGTCAATGTCCAGCAACTGGCTCAGCAGCACACCATTGCCAGTGATGCCTATGCCTCTACCACTGAAGCGGTGGGTCTGGGCACACTCACGTTTCGTTTTGGTACCACTACATTCGACGAATTTGACGCCTACGACAGTTTTACTGTCAATCCGGAGAAGCAGTCCCGTTCTATTGTTATCGATACCAGCAATAATACCCTGGCCGGCATCCGTGATGCTGTCAACGAGGCAAATATCGGCGTCCAGGCCACCATTGTTGACGATGGCAGTGGTTTCCGGCTGTTGTTCAGCACCAAGGACGGTGGCGCCAACAACAGTCTGGAAACGACAGCCACAGGATCGGCCTCTTTCGGCGCGTTCAATTACAATGCCGCCAGTCAGGACATGATGCAGACGCAGGCAGCCCAGGATGCCGAGTTCACTGTCAATGGTTTGAGTATCACCCGAAACGACAACCTGGTGGGTGGTGTCATTCCCGGTGTTACCCTGAATCTCAAGGGCGTTTCGACCGGACCGGCAACGCTGACCATCAGCAAGGATCCGACCGAACTGATGAACAAGGTGCAGAGTGTGGTGGACAGCTACAATGCCCTGAAAACCACCACTGATGTACTGACGGCGTTTGATCCGGATGCGGGTGACAACGGCCAGGGTAGTGTGCTGACCGGTGACCGCGGACTTCGTTCGATCATGAACCAGATCAATTCGACCATGCGCTCGTTTACACTGGGTTCGACCTACGGCTCTCTGGCTGAGGTGGGTGTCACTACCAATCAGTTCAATGACTACCTGATGGAATTTGATCGCAGTGCCTTTCAGGAAGCCTTTCAGGCCGACCCCAAGGCCGTCACCGCATTGTTCGCGACTACCGGTATTCCCACCGATGAGAATGTTTCCTTTGTCTCCGCCAGCAGTGCCACCCAGGCCGGCAGCTACAGCCTGGAAATTACCCGCATGGCTGAAGCGGGTCGCTATCAGGGTATCGGGGTGTCGGCGCTGGCGGCAGGCAACATAAACATCACCGCCGCCAATAACAGCTTTGATATCTTCCTCAACAACACTGAGGTGAGTGTGGCATTGACCGAGGGCAGTTATGCCACCGCGGATCTGCTGGCGGAGGAGTTGCAGCGTCAGATCAACAGCAGCCCGGAGCTGCTCGATTCGGCAAACTCGGCCACGGTCACCTATAACAGTACTGAATCCCGATTTGAATTGACGTCCAATCGCTTTGGGCGCGAGTCAGTCATCCGAATCATTGATATCGGTTCCGAGGCGGCCGCCACACTGGGACTGGTGCAGGAAGGCCAGGGGCCTTATCAGGGCAATGAACTGACAAGCCTGGCAACAACAGATGGTCAGAGTTCCTCCGCCTTTAACACGCCACTCGTGGTTGACAGCGATACCCAATACAGTCTGTCGGTCAATGGCATCAGTACCGGTTTGCTGACCCTGCCCGGCGATGCTGGCATGCCGGTGACTTACAATACACCGGATGAATTGACAACCGCACTGAAGTCGCAGATCGATACCGCCCTGAGCGGAGCGGGAATCACCGTTAATGTCGGTTATGACTACAATACCGATGACGGCACCGCACGCCTGGTGTTTTCCACGGGCAGCGCCGGCGATGAAATCGTCTTCAGCGATATCAATCTGGCCAGTGCGTCCCGTCTTGGCCTGTTTGAAGGCCGGGGTGAACCGGTCACGTCCATTCGTGGCACCGATGTTCAGGGCCTGATCAATGGTATTGAAGCGCTGGGCAGCGGCCAGGTACTGGTGGCTTCCACCGGCGAGAATCCGGCGACTGCCGGCTACTATCTGAATGCGGCGCATGGTGATCTGTCTACCAGCACCGCCGCTGACAAGTTTCGCTTGCGGGTCGATGGGGTTCTGTCCGGTCAGATTACCCTGGGCGTGTTGGCTGATAGCAGCAGTACCGGCGTCGCCAGCACCCTGCAGACAGCGATCAATAATGACCCTGCGCTGATTGCGGCCGGTGTATCCGTGGCCGTGGAATATAACGCTGAAAACGGTGGCTTCCGGCTGACCTCCGGCAGCAAAGGGAGTTCGTCGACGGTGGCAATCTCGGCGCTGGAGGGCAATGCCGGCACGGTGTTTGGTTTTGCAGTCGGCGCCGGTGCACTGAGCCAGTCGGGCGCGGCAGCCAGTGGCGCTGCCGATCCGGCCTCTGGCCTGCGAGTGAGGATTACCGATGGCGGCACCGGTAGCCGTGGCGATATCGACTACTATCGCGGTGTTGCCAGCCGACTGACCACTCTGGTCGATTCCATGCTAAGCAGCACAGGTTTGCTCACTGGTCGGCGCGATTCGCTGAATGCCGAGCTGGAGCGCATAACGGAAAAGCGCGAGGCACTGGATGAGCGCCTGGCGGCGACTGAACGTCGCTTACAGTCGTCGTTTCTGGCCAATGACATCATCATTTCCAATTTTAACAACACGGTCAGTTTCCTGGAGTCGCAGCTCCCCATGCTGGAAGCATTGGCCGTACCCAGTCGCAAGAGATAACCCGACTTAACGAGGAATAACCCATGTACGCAGCCAATAGTGCTATCGCTCAGTATCAACGTGTCAACAACGTCGGTAGTGTCGAGGGAGCCAACCCCCATCAACTGATCCTGATGCTGATGAACGGCGCCCTGGAGCGGCTGGCGCAGGCCCGTGGAGCCATTGAGCGCCGGGAAATTGCGCTCAAGGGTGCCATGATCAGCAAGGCAACCACTATCATCGGGGGGCTGCAGGGCAGTCTGGATCGAAACCAGGCGCCCGACTACGTGGATAATCTGGAGCGGTTGTACGAATACATGCAGCGCCGACTGCTGGAAGCCAACCTGAAAAACGACGTCAGTATCGTTGACGAAGTCACTGATCTGATGAAAACCCTCAGAAGCACCTGGCAGGAGATTGACCCCGCTGCTCAGCCGGCTACGTGACCGCATTCAAGTTATTGGCGGTCAACGTTTGACTCTGTCGGCCCGGGCAGTGTCTAATTGATTCTGGAAATAGCGATACCAGAATCGATAAAAATCGATCACCACGCCGCAACAGGGGCAGGGCGGAATGTGCAGCACAAACCTGTGCCGAAACGCCTTGCCGGTACCGGGCATGACACAGATACTAGTGATAGAAGACAGCAAAAAACTGAGCCACGATCTGGGTATCGTGCTCACGTTTTTGGGCGAAAGCCCCCTGAGCGTAGCGCGTGGGCACTGGCGCGACTACGTGGCGGAAATGGGTCTGAACCCCGGCAGCCTTAAACTGATTCTGGTTGGCCACTACAAGACCAGTTTGATGGCCGGGCTGCTGGCAGAGCTGACCGAATGGCATGATGGCGTACCGCTGGTATTGCTCGGTGACCAGGAGCTGCCCGAATTTAATGAAAAAATATCTACCCGAGTGGTTGCCACCATTCCCTTGCCACTGAGCTACCAGCCGATGCTGGATGCCCTGCACAAGGCGCAGGTCTACGGTGAACACTATGCACGCCTGCGTGATGTTGGCAGTGTGCGCGATTACAATATGTTCCGCAGCCTGGTTGGCAACAGCACCTCGGTGCAGCGTATCCGTCATTTCATGTCACAGGTGGCCGATACCGAGGTGACGGTGCTGATCACCGGTGAGTCAGGCACGGGCAAGGAAGTCGTCGCCCGTAACCTGCATGCCAACTCCACTCGCGCCGGCAAACCTTTTGTCCCCATCAATTGTGGCGCCATTCCTCCCGATCTTCTGGAAAGTGAGCTCTTCGGTCACGAAAAAGGTGCCTTTACCGGTGCCATTTCCACCCGTGTCGGTCGCTTCGAACTGGCAGAAGGCGGCACCCTGTTTCTTGACGAAATTGGTGACATGCCGCTCCCCATGCAGGTGAAGCTGCTGCGGGTGATCCAGGAGCAGAACTACGAGCGCGTGGGCGGTACCAAAACTCTGCAGACCGATGTGCGCATCCTGGCCGCTACCCACCGCAATCTGGAGGACATGATTGATGCCGGCACGTTCCGTCAGGATCTGTATTACCGGATCAACGTGTTTCCTATCGAGATGCCGGCGCTGCGGGATCGTGCGTCCGACATTCCGTTTCTGCTCAACGAACTGATTTCGCGGCTGGAAAACAGCAAGCGCGGATCGGTGCGATTCAACTCGGCAGCCATTCGCGCGCTGGGTCAGTACAGCTGGCCGGGCAATGTCCGGGAGCTGGCCAATCTGGTTGAGCGTATGGCCATCATGCACCCGCACGGCGTGGTTGGTGTACACGACCTGCCTCGCCAGTATCAGCCCGACGGTATTGAACTGCCGAAAGTGATTGATGAGGCAGAAGAACTGGTCAATGCCGAACCAGAATCCCTGGCAGTAAACGGAGATTCCGGGGTGGCTGAGGTGACCATGGCTGGCGACCCAAGTGGGCTACTGAGTCAGGGCAGCAGCAATCTGCTACCGCTCAATGGTCTGGATCTGAAGGAGTATCTGGGCAATCTGGAACGCAGTCTGATCGAGCAGGCCCTGGATGACAGCGGCGGGGTAGTGGCGCGGGCTGCGGACCGACTCAATATCCGGCGCACGACGCTGGTGGAGAAAATGCGCAAGTACGAAATGCAGCGCTGAAGGCTTGCTACATGCGCTGAAGGCTCTTAATCCGCTGAAGGCTCCTCACACGCTGAAGGCTCTTAATCCGCTGAAGGCTCATTCCTCACTGCTGAGGCGTACATCTCCCATGAGCAGTGATGACAGTAGCAGTTCTGTGGTGTCGCCATCCTCGATCTGTTCCAGTTTCGCCAGTACAAACTCATGGTCAACGGCCAGCCAGATCCGGGTGCTGCGGTCGCTGTCAGGTTCGCGAATGCGCTCAATCAGTACCGTATCCAGCGGGCCTGTCAGCGTTTCCACGGTCTCGCGGGCTGCCACACGGTATTGCTGGATTTCCGGTTCGGTGCCATCAAGCAGAGGATATTCAAGTACAGTGCCCGCTGCCAGCAGATCCGGGCGGGCATGCAACTGCGAACTCATTTGCGCGGTGAAGCTGAGATTGTCCAGCAGACCCGCGCTGATGTCAGTGACCGTCTCCCGATCGTTCCTGACCACCGTGGCACGCAGGTTTTCCCAGTCAAAGCTGATGTTTTCCTGGCGCTTGCGCAGTCCGCTTTGTTCAAAGGCATAGGACACTGGCACTGCGCCGCTGTCCTGCCAGTAGAAATGGCTGGTCTCCGCCACTGTGATCAGGTTGGCGCCGAGTACCCGCAGGGACAGCCCATGGCGGAGCTGGTAAACATTGTCGCTGGTCTGTACCAGATTGCGATAGGCGTCTGTGCTCAGGCCACGGGCCCGGGCTTCATATTCGGCTTCATAGGGTGTTGGTGCGACCAGCGGGGCCTGATTTTCTGCCATCTGGCCGTCAGCCTCATCGGCGTGCAGCCGGGTGCCGGTGGGGGCGACGGCGACCGCAAAAGCGATTGCCAGCAGGCAGAGCGTGTTCCGTAACAGCATCATGAAAGTGCCTTTTGCCGATAACGCGAGACGTAATTGTCTGAGCCTTGTACTGTACGCCGGTCAAGCTGAACAACAGCCAAACAACAATCACTGCCGGGGGCCGGATTGCACGCCGCCAGCGGGCAGGCGTTGGCCATCAAGCAGGACGCCGTCGGCATCCAGTTGCAGTCGTCCACGGGCGAACCAGGTAACCACTTCAGGGTATATTTTGTGTTCTTCGATAGCAACACGCTGCGCCAGCGTGTCCGTGTTGTCATTTGCCTGTACGTCAATCATAGCCTGTCTGATCACCGGTCCACCATCGAGTTCCGGCGTGACAAAATGTACGCTGGCCCCATGCCTGGATTCGCCGGCATCCAGAACACGCTGGTGGGTCTGGGTACCTTTGTAGGCGGGCAACAAGGACGGGTGAATATTCAGCAGGCGGCCGGCATAGTGTTGCACAAAGCCGCTGCTGAGAATACGCATGAAACCGGCCAGCACCACCAGATCCGGCTGGAATTCGTCAATCTCCAGCATCAGCTGCGCATCAAACGCCTCGCGCGAGTCGAAACCCTTGTGATCGAGCATGCGCGTGGCGATGCCGGCGTGCGAGGCGCGCTGCAGACCAAAGGCGTCAGCCCGGTTGCTGATCACCGCGCAGAGCTGGTAACCGCCCGCGTCACTGTGATCAATAAGGGCCTGCAGATTGCTGCCATTGCCGGAAATCAGCACCACCACCCGGCAGCGCCGGGCATCAGCGGGCGTTGTGCTGCCAGGCTGTGTAGCTGTCAACTGCGCTGGACTCACGCATGGGTACCGGTCAGGGTCACCACAGGCTTTTGCTGGCTGCTCTTGCGAATATGGCCGAGCTGAACAGCACCGCGGGTCTGCTGCTGCAGAATCTCGATGGCCTGCTCAGCCCTGTCGGCGGCCACACAGACAATCATGCCAATGCCGCAATTGAAGGTACGCAGCATTTCGCGGCTGGCGATATTGCCGCTCATCTGCAGCCAGTCGAAGATGGCCGGCCGCTGCCAGGCGTCGGTATCGATTTCCGCTTGCGTGTAGTCCGGCATCACCCGTGGCAGATTCTCCAGAATGCCGCCGCCGGTAATGTGTGCCATGGCGTGGACCGGCACGGTTTTCTGCAGCGTCTGCAGAGCCTTGACGTAAATTTCCGTGGGTGCCAGCAGGACATCACCCAGCGTGCTGTCGCCGAACGGATCATCGAGTTTGGCGTCCGACACCTCCAGCACCTTGCGGATCAGCGAATAGCCGTTGGAATGCGGGCCTGATGAAGCCAGTCCGATCAGGCAGTCGCCGGCCTGCACCTGACTGTTGTCGATGATGGCGTCTTTCTCCACCACACCGACGGCAAAACCGGCCAGGTCGTAGTCGCCCGGCTGATACATGCCAGGCATTTCGGCGGTTTCACCACCGATCAGTGAGCAACCGGCCTGCCGGCAGCCTTCGCCAATGCCGCTGACCACTTCAGTGGCAATATCCACGTTGAGTCCGCCGGTGGCGTAGTAATCGAGAAAAAACAGGGGCTCGGCACCGCACACAATCAGGTCGTTGACACACATGGCGACCAGGTCAATACCGATGGTGTCGTGTTTGCCCATGTCGATGGCGAGTTTCAGCTTGGTGCCGACGCCATCGGTGGCTGAGACCAGAACCGGCTTGCGGTAACCCTCGGGAATTTCACAGAGCGCGCCGAAACCGCCAAGGCCGGACAACACTTCGGGTCGCCGTGTGGACTGGGTGACTGATTTGATTTTTTCCACCAGCGCATCGCCGGCATCAATATCCACACCGGCATCCTTGTAGCTGAGGCTGGTTTTTGCAGGTTGATTACTGGCAGACGGGGTCGTTTTGCTGGTCATGGAAATGGGGCTTCCTGGATAAAAAATGAAAAAACGCTTATTGCCGGTATTTTACCAGTTGCCGACGGCTTCGTCAGGCGATTATGTAAAACAGCCAGGTGATCGGTTATGATGGCGCGCATGACAATATCATTCTCGGCATTATGGGCATCAGCCCGATCTGTGTGGCTGCTGCTGGTGCTTGCCCTGGCGGCAACGTCCACGGTGCAGGCATTGCCTGTAGATGGGCTTTATGGCCAGGAAATTGTTGTGGAAAATCAGAGCGAAAGCGCCCGGGAGCGTGCCTACCGGGAAGCCTTTGCGCGCGTCATTGTCAAGGTGACCGGCGAGCGGCGCTGGCTGGAACATCCCCGGATACGGGAGGCGACACAACAGGCATCAGCCTATGTCGCCGAGGTCAGTTATCGCACCGTCGGGCTTGAGCGTCGGCTGGATGTGCGCTTTGACCAGAGTCTGATCGACGAATTGCTGAATCGTGCCGATATCCCGGTCTGGGATCGCAACCGCGCCAGTGTCCTGCTGTGGATAACCGTGCAGGAAGACGATGGGCGACGCACCATGCTCGGTTCCAGCTCGGAACATGAATTGCTGGAGCAGGTCCGTGAATTTGCCACCGAGCGTGGCGTCCCGATACTGATACCGCTGCTGGATCTGACTGACCGGGGCATGGTGTCTGTCAACCAGGGCTGGCAGCTTGATGCCGAGGCGCTGCGCCAGGTTGGTCAACGCTATGGCGCCGACAGTGTTCTGGCTGGACGCCTGATGATCACGCCGGCGAACGAAGTGGTGGGGTTATGGCGGTTCCTGTTTCGTGATCAGGAGCATGTGTTTGATCATGTAAACAGCAGTGTTGATGCGTACATGGATGTGCCACTGGATGAAGTGACTACGCGTCTCGCCGAGCACTTCGGACTGGTGCTCAGTGAATTCGAGCAGGAAGATGAAGTTATGTTGCGTATCGAAGGTATTACCGACCTGGCCAACCACACCGCCTTGATGAACTACCTGGCTTCCCTGTCGGTGGTCCGGGATGTCAATGTATCAGCGCTGCGCGCCGATACCATTGAGCTGACTGTGCAACTGGCCGGTACACGACACCATCTGACTGAGTTCATCAGTCTGGGCCGTGACCTGCAGCCGGTGAATTTTGAGCTCGGCGCAGTGACGTCAAACCTGCTGCACTACCGCTGGACCCGGCAGTGACACCGGCGGAAAAACCCAGACAACTGGCGCTGAGTTTCAAGCTGGATAGCGACGCAACGTTTGACAATTATTATTGTCCCGCCAATCAGGCCATCATCACTCATCTGCGACAGTGCGTTCGGCGCTGGGTGCAGCCTTGCGTCGACCAGGCCGGCGGTACACTGTTAAAAGAGTTTGTCTGGCTCTGGGGTAGCAGCGGCGCAGGCTGTTCACATGTGCTGCAGGCTGTGTGCCATGAATTTGATGCCCACGGTCAGTCCGCGTTCTATCTGAGCCTGTCGTGCTGGCGCGAGCTGTCCCCCGATGTGCTGGCCGGGCTGGAACAGGTGGCCGTGCTGTGTCTGGACAATCTGGATGAAGTAGCGGGTATCCCGGAATGGGAAGAAGCCCTGTTTCATCTGTACAATCGCATGGCCGCCAGGCAGACACCGCTTGTTGTTGCCGCGCGCAGTAGCCCGCAATATTCATCATTCAGCTTGCCGGACCTGCACTCCCGGTTGCAATCAGCCGCGGTGTTCCAGCTGCAGCAGCTGGACGACGATGACAAAATCGCCGCCCTGCAGATGCGCGCTGCGCATCTTGGATTTGATTTAAACGATGAAGTAGCCAGTTACCTGGTGAATCGCTGCGAGCGCAGCATGAGTGCCCTGATTGCCGTGCTGCACGAGCTCGACCGCCATTCACTGGAAATGCAGCGCAAGGTGACAATCCCGCTGCTCAAGTCACTGCTGAACGGCTAGACCCTGCAGGACCAGGCCCTACAGAAGCAGTCCCTACAGGACCATGCCCAGATGCTTCTTGGCCATGCGGATGTACATCAACAGGGCGCAGAACAGTCCAACACACAGGAAGCTGTAGATCAGCCCATAGAACAGTTCGCCGGGCACAAAGGCAGTCACGACTGCGTGGGTAAAAAACATCAACACCACGAAGCTGAGCCAGGCGTATGTGCGCAGGTTATTGCGGCGCAGACCCGGTAGAAATATCAGGAAGGGCAGCAGGCGGAACAGCCACAGGAATATCGCCACGCCCAGGGGGGCGCCGCGGGACAGGGTGAGGATGGCATCGGCGGTAAACAGCCCCAGTATGCCGAAGTAGAAAGCAAGGACAGCCTTGCGTGACCGGGTAACAACTGCCGGTATGGCAGGGCTGCTGGTGTTGGTGTCTGGTTCCCAGATCTTGGTCATAGGCTGGCTCATGGTTTTTGTATGTGTAGGGTCAGGGTTTGAGTTTAAGCGCCAGATGTCCCAGGCGCTTGCCCAGCGCCAGACACAAATCCTTTTCGTCTTCACTGAGCGGCAGGTCGCTGTCCTTGCCGGCCATGTGGCTGGCGCCGTAAGGTGTGCCGCCGGACTGGGTGCGCATCAGCGCGGCCTCGCTATAGGGCAGGCCGCAGATCAGCATGCCATGATGCAGTAGCGGCAGACTCATGCTGAGCAGAGTTGATTCCTGACCGCCATGCAGGCTGGAACTGGACGTGAACAGGGCGGCGGGTTTGTTGACCAGCGCGCCGCTGGCCCAGAGCGCACCGGTGGTATCCAGGAAATATTTCATGGGCGCGGCCATATTGCCAAAGCGGGTCGGGCTGCCCATGGCCAGCCCGGCGCAGTGGCGCAGATCGTCCTCGCTGCAGTAGACTGCGCCGCTGTCGGGAACCGCCGGAATGCTGGCGATATGGTCGGGCGACACGGGGGGCACTGTTCGCAGCCGCGCCTCCAGGTCTCCGGCCTGCTCGGCGCCTCGGGCAATCAATGCCGCCATCTCGGCGGTGGCGCCGTGTCGACTGTAATACAGCACCAGGAGGTAGGGCGCAGAGCGGCTCATGATAACAACCCCAGCACGTTCTCCGGCGGTCGGCCGATGACCGCCTTGTCGCCCATGACCACTATGGGGCGTTCAATCAGGCGCGGGTGGCTGCTCATCGCGTCAATCAGCTGGTTTTCACTAAGGGCGTTGTCCGCCAGGTTCAGTTCGCGGAACTCCGCCTCGCCTTTGCGCAGCAGGTCCCTGGCGGTCATGTTGAGGCGTTTGAGCAGGCGGCGCAATTCGGCCGGTGCCGGCGGTGTTTCCAGATACAGCACCAGTTCCGGTTCAATACCACGTTCCTGCAGCAGCGCCAGGGTCTGCCGGGACTTGGAGCATCGCGGGTTGTGGTAGATAACAACATTATTCATGGTCTTCACTCTTGATCAGGTCTTTTAGCGTGGTATCGCCCCAGGACTTGCTCCAGCTTTGTTCGGCTTCGTCCAGTATGCCGCGTATCTGCATCTGTTCAGCGCAGCATGAACGGTTGTCAGGGTGATCCTTGGCATAGCTGCGAATCCTGTGCCGCAGTTCGTGCAGTTTGCAATTGTCCACCGTGGAGACTGGCAGGTAGCAGGGTGGGTTTTCGTCAGTCGCGCGGATGAGTCCTATGGCCATCAGTATCTGCACGGCGGATTCTATCATGGCCGGACTCAGTCGGGTGTAGGCCTGCAACTCATCGGCGGACCAGGGGGGCACGCCTTGCTGAAAACGCTTTACGATCAGCAGGGCAATGGTGAGATCGACCTCTTCTTTCAGGCGCAGACTCAGTTTGGGCGGCTCACGGCCAGCGTAGGTTTTTGACGGGTGCTGATGATAGAACGCCACGGATGAGCCAATCAGCAGCATCAGCCAGCCCAGGTAGATAACCAGCATCAACAGGATGACTGCAAAGAAGGCTGCGTAAATAACGGCGTTGGCCGAGTACTCGGTAATGAAATTCTGGAACACCCAGCCCATCAGTTTCCAGGCGATGGTGGTGACAATGCCGCCGATGAATGCCGAGCGAAAGCGGACACGGGTATTGGGGATAAAGATGAACGCCAGGGCAAAGGCCAGGGACATGAACAGGAAGGGTGTGAGCAGACCGACAAATTGCAACAGCAAGGCGCCGGTTGGCAGGCTTTCCAGCAGCCGCACGAAAAAAACAGTATTGACGTAGGAAGCGATTCCTACCGAGATCAGTATCAGCAGTGGCGCCACGATGATGGCAAACAGGTATTCGCTGACCCGGCTGCCGAGGCTGCGCGCCTGTGCCACCGACCAGATGTAATTGAAAGACAGCTCAATGCGTTGCATCATGGTCAATACCGTGTATAGCAGTACCCCGAGACTGACCACACTCAGCACGTCAACGCGAACATTGTCGACAAAGCCAACGACGTTTTGTGCGATTTCAATGCTGTACTCACCCATGAACGGTTGCAGCAACCCTAGCAGCGCCGGTTCCAGTTCGTTGTGTACACCCAGGCCCTTTAATACGGCAAAGGCCAGGGCCAGCAATGGGACAAAGGCTATAACGGTGTAATAGACCAGGCTCATGGCGCGCAGGCTCAGATTGCCCTGGGCCAGATCCCGGATCACCGCATAGCCGATCTGCAGGGTCCGGATGCCAGCGCGCTGCCAGCGGTTTTCGGCAGAGCGGTCGGCCCACAGAAAACTGTCGGTTCGGTCTTTCAGTTCCTTTAATGACCTTAGCTGCATATCACTCCTGTCGGGATTCTTCGCGCAGTGGCGACGATTCCCGGGCCCGTTCGGGATATTGCTGAATCAGCCCGGCAGGCGGTCGCCCAGGAAGGCCAGTATGGCGTCAAGTGCCACCATTTCAGGTTCGGCAGCCCGGCGCGACTTGTACTCCAGCTGATTGTTTTCCAGTCCGCGTTCGGAGACCACCAGTCGGTGCGGGATACCCATCAGCTCCATGTCGGCAAACTTGACACCGGGACTGGTCTTCTTGTCCCGGTCATCGAGAAGCACGTCATAACCGGCCGCTTCCAGGGTCTTCAGCAACTGATCACTGACGTCTACCACCTGCTGTGATTTGTGGGCGTTGAGCGGCACAATGGCAATCTGAAACGGGGCGATGGCATCAGGCCAGATGATACCGTTGTCATCATGATTCTGCTCAATGGCAGAGGCCACGATGCGGCTGACCCCGATGCCATAACAGCCCATGGTCATAAGCACCGACTTGCCATTTTCATCCAGTACCGCAGCGTTCATCGCTTTGCTGTACTTGGTGCCCAACTGGAAGATGTGGCCGACTTCGATGCCGCGCTTGATAGACAGCGTACCTTTGCCATCGGGGCTGAGATCACCCTCCCGGACCTTGCGGAAATCGGCAACCAGATCATAGTGGCACTCCTTGCCCCAATTGGCACCGCTCAGGTGCACGCCATTGCTGTTGGCGCCGCAGACAAAGTCGGCCATGTGCTCAACACTGCGATCGGCGATAGCCGGGAATGGCAGGTGCAAGGGTCCCAGACAGCCGGGCTGACAGCCAACAGCGGCCTGGATTTCCTCGTCACTGGCGAATGTTACCGGCACAGCAATGCCGGCCAGTTTTGCCAGCTTGACTTCGTTGACTTCCTGGTCACCGCGAATCAGCAGGGCAATCAGACCGTGTGGGTTACTGTCATCGGCAGCCTTGACGATCAGGGTTTTGACCAGACGCGAGGCCGGCACCTGCAGTTTTTCGGCAACTGCGTCAATCGTGTGGGCATCACCGGTGTCAACTTTTGTGGCCGCGTCGCTGCTGGCGGCAGCAGGGCTGGTCGCCTGGTCCGGGATGCTGCCTTCGGCCAGCTCGATATTGGCGGCATACTCGCCGGTGGAACTGAATACAATATCGTCCTCCCCGGAGTCTGCCAGCACATGGAATTCATGCGAGGTACTGCCGCCGATATTGCCGGTATCGGCCAGCACCGGGCGGTAATCCAGCCCCAGACGGTCAAAGATGTTGCAGTAGGTCCGGAACATGACGTCATACGTCTGCTGCAGGGAGGCCTCGTCAATATGAAACGAGTAGGCATCCTTCATCAGGAATTCGCGGGCACGCATGATGCCAAAGCGCGGTCGGCGTTCATCGCGGAACTTCATCTGGATCTGATAGAAATTGGCGGGCAGCTGTTTGTAACTGTTGAACTCATTGCGGATCAGATCGGTGATGACTTCCTCGTGCGTGGGCCCCAGACAGAAATCACGGTTGTGCCGGTCAACAAAGCGCAGCAGTTCCGGCCCCATCTGATCCCAGCGCCCGGACTCCTGCCATAGCTCGGCGGACTGGACCACGGGCATGGATACTTCCATGGCGCCGGAGCGGTTCATCTCCTCGCGGACAATGGTGGTTACCTTGTGCAGAACCCTCAGTCCCGCCGGCAGCCAGGTGTACATGCCGCTGGCCAGCTTGCGAATCAGGCCAGCGCGCAACATCAGCTGATGACTGATGACTTCGGCGTCAGCCGGGGTTTCTCGGAGTGTGGCGATTAGATATTGACTGGTGCGCATGCAGGTCCTGCTGTGAGTTCCGGGTGGGAAAAGAAAGAGTCAGCGAAACCGGCCGGGGTGACTGCCCAGCCAGTGATGCTGACCCGTAACTGTGTCTTGCCAATGCTTACTGAGCAAACTCTTTGAGTTTTTTCAGTGGCAGCACCTTGACGCGGGTGCTGGCCGGCTTTTTGGGGATGTCCATGGTTTCGCCGGGTTTGAACGGGTTGGGCACACCTTTGCGTGCCGGCTGCGGAGGACGTTTGACCGCTTTGATCTTGAGCAGGCCTGGCAGGGTGAATTCACCGACGCCGCGTTTCTTGATGTGTCGTTCGATCAGATCGCCCAGTTCGGTCAGTACTGCATCAACCTGTTTTTTGGTCAGGTCGGTGTTTTGTGCAATTTCTGCCAGGATGGCGGTTTTGGTGTATTTTTCGGTAATGGCCGTGGTCTTTTTGGCGGGTGCTTTTGCTGTTGGTTTGGTAGCTGCCATGCTGATTCTCGTTGTAGTGAGGTGAATGATTAATGATGCGTAACGATGAGACGTAACGACGAAGGCGGTCATGACCGCACGAGCCGTTATTTATAAAGGATTGCAGGGGCTGCCGCAAGTGCTGAACGCCTCTGTTTCCGGCGGTTGTGCAAAATGTTTCAGGCGGTGCTGCCTGGTGGTGCAATATTGGTGTATCTATTCCCGCAAGACAGGTGATGATCGTCGGAAATATAAGGTATAATCGGCGGCTTTTGAGCGAAACTGCTTTCTTTGTTATTGATTTGTTGTTGACCCTGCGACTGGTGGCATTCATCACCGCCCCGGTTCGGGACGACGACCCGGATAGAGAGAACTACTTTTATGCCGATTTATGAGTATCAATGCAAGGAGTGCGGCCACCGACTGGAAGCTATCCAGAAATTCAGTGATGCGCCGCTAACCGATTGTCCGGCCTGCCAGCAGGCAGGATTGACCAAACAGTTGTCAGCACCCAGCTTTCGTCTGAAAGGTGGCGGCTGGTATGAGACCGATTTCAAAACCGGTAACAAACGGCACGGAACTCAGGACAGCAGCAGCTCGTCAACAGACGGCAAATCATCGGGCAGCGAAACAGCAGGCAAGGGCAGTGCCCCGGCGTCGGGAACGGCCGCCTGATCATTTGTGTCAGAATCCACATCCAGAATAACCTTGCAGGAACGTTAGTATGCGCAGCCATTATTGCGGAGAATTAAATGAAGCCCGGATTGGCGAAACCGTCAGTCTCTGTGGCTGGGTCCATCGTCGACGTGATCATGGTGGCGTCATTTTTGTGGACCTCAGGGATCGCGATGGTCTGTGCCAGGTCGTGTTTGACCCCGATCGTGCCGAGACCTTCGCGCTGGCCGAAACCCTGCGCAATGAATTTGTGGTGCGTGTCACCGGTGTGGTGCGGGCGCGGCCGGAAGGCACTGTTAACAAGGATCTGCCCAGCGGCGGTATTGAAGTGCTGGCCCACGAACTGGACGTACTCAGTATCGCCAAAACACCCCCGTTTCAGCTGGATGAGCATGCTGCAGTCAGCGAAGATGTGCGCCTGCGCCACCGCTACATAGACCTGCGCCGGCCGGAAATGATTGATCGTCTGCGCTTTCGCTCCAAGGTCACCAATACTATTCGCAACTACCTGGACGAGCATGGTTTCCTGGATATCGAGACGCCGATTCTGACCCGGGCCACGCCCGAGGGCGCCCGCGATTACCTGGTGCCCAGCCGTACTCACCCGGGTGAGTTTTTTGCCTTGCCGCAATCGCCCCAGCTGTTCAAGCAGATCCTGATGGTGGCCGGCATGGACCGGTATTACCAGATCGCCAAATGTTTCCGGGACGAAGATCTGCGCGCTGACCGGCAGCCGGAATTTACCCAGATCGACATCGAAACCTCGTTCATGAACGAGGAGCAGATCATGGCGACTGCCGAGGAAATGATCCGGCAAACCTTCAAGCGTCACCTGGATGCTGATCTGGGCGAGTTTCCACGCATGACCTGGGGCGAAGCCATGCGCCGGTTTGGTTCGGACAAGCCGGATCTGCGCATTGATCTGGAATTTACCGATATCGCCGACCTGATGGCCGAGGTGGACTTCAAGGTCTTTGCCGGCCCGGCCAAAGATCCGGGCAGCCGGGTCGTGGCCCTGCGCGTGCCGGACGGTGCGTCGCTAAGCCGCAAGCATATCGATGACTACACCAAGTTTGTGGGCATCTATGGCGCCAAGGGGCTGGCCTGGATCAAGGTCAATGATATCGATGCCGGGCTTGAGGGCCTGCAGTCACCGATTATCAAATTCATGCCTGAGGCGGTAGTCAAACAGGTGTTGGCGCGTCTGCAGGCGAGTACCGGCGACATCATTTTCTTTGGCGCCGACAAAGCCAATATCGTCAATGAAGCCATTGGTGCGCTGCGCCTGAAAGTGGCTGCCGATCTGGGCAAGGTTCGCGACGGCTGGGCCCCCTTGTGGGTGGTGGACTTCCCAATGTTCGAGCGCGACAAGGAAGGTAACCTGAACTCCCTGCATCATCCGTTCACGGCGCCTTCGTGCACACCAGATGAGTTGCGTGGTAACCCCGATCAGGCGCTGTCACGTGCCTATGACATGGTATTGAATGGTACCGAGTTGGGTGGCGGCTCCATCCGTATCAACCAGCCGCAGATGCAAAGTGCAGTATTTGACCTGCTGGGCATTGGCGAGGAAGAGGCGCAGGAAAAGTTCGGCTTCCTGCTCACGGCGCTGGCGTCGGGCTGCCCGCCACATGGCGGACTGGCATTTGGTCTGGATCGACTGATCATGCTGATGACCGGTGCGACCTCGATTCGTGAAGTCATTGCCTTCCCGAAAACCCAGTCGGCTGCGTGTCCGCTGACCGATGCGCCCGGCCCGGTGTCCGCCAAGCAATTGCGTGAGTTGAATATTCGCCTGCGCGAACAGCCGGCTGCGCCCTCCGCCTGACCGGCAAGTCCGTCTTGCGGGCCCCGGAACATGATTTGTGCGCGCCCGGCAACGTTGCCGGGCGCCTGCGCAACCGAGGCAGAACATGACACTTATTCTGGGCATTGATCCGGGTTCGCGAGCGACCGGTTTTGGCGTTATTGAATCGGTCGGCAACCGCCTGAAGTATGTTGGCAGTGGCTGTATCAGACCGGCTCTGGGAGAACATCCGCAGCGTCTGAAAGAAATCTTCCGCGGCATCTGTGAGGTTATCGAGCAATACTCGCCGCAGGAGTGTGCCATCGAGGAAGTGTTTCTGGGTAAAAGTGTGTCGTCGGCGCTGAAACTGGGTCAGGCCCGGGGCAGTGCCATGGTGGCCTGCCTGCATCTGGATCTGCCGGTGGCGGAATATACCCCGCGCACTGTCAAACAATCGGTGACCGGCTCGGGTGCGGCGGACAAGGTGCAGGTCCAGCACATGGTGAAGGTGTTATTGGGGTTGCAGGGCAAATTGCAGGCCGATGCGGCAGATGCGCTGGCCATCGCAGTATGTCATGCTAATACACGGCAGAGTCTGATCAAGGTGGCATCTGCACGCAACTTCAGTCGCGGACGGTTTCAGCGTTAGCCTGCACTGGTTCGGGTTTGTGAGATAGTCGAGAGAAAGTCGAGAAAAAGTCGGGAGATAATCGAGTGATAGGTCGTTTGAAAGGCATTGTGCTGGAAAAAAAAGCACCGGACCTGTTGCTGGATGTGAATGGCGTCGGTTATGAGTTGCAGGCGCCAATGAGCACTTTTTACCAGTTGCCGGCGACCGGGCAGGGCGTGCTGCTGCATACCCATCTGGTGGTGCGTGAGGATGCGCATCTGTTATTCGGTTTTTTTGAGCAGCAGGAGCGTGCGCTGTTCCGTGCCCTGATCAAGGTCAGTGGCGTCGGTCCCAAGGTGGCGCTGGCGATTCTGTCGGGGGTCACGGCTGATGAATTTGTGCGCCTGGTGCGCCAGGATGATGACACGGCGCTGACGCGTATTCCCGGGATTGGTAAAAAAACCGCAGAACGGCTGTTGCTGGAAATGCGTGACCGCCTCAAGGACTGGCAGTCGCCAGCAGGTGCTGCGGAACTGGCGGATGCGCCGCAACCGGCAGGCGGCGCTCAGGCGGTCAGTGGGGATGCCGAGACTGCACTGATAGCGCTGGGTTACAAACCGGCCGAAGCGGCGCGCATGATTGTGCGCACGCTGAAGGATAATCCGACGCTGGAGCGCAGTGAAGAGATCATCCGGCTCGCGTTGAAAGGGATGGTATAGCCGCTATGACCACTGACCATGACCGTCTGATTTCACCTGCACTGGCACCGCAGGAGCAGTCCGTGGACCGGGCCATCCGTCCATTGGTGCTGGCTGACTACATTGGCCAGGATGATGTCAAAACCCAGATGGACATTTTTATCAGCGCCGCGCGCAATCGCCACGAGCCGCTGGATCATACGCTGATTTTCGGACCGCCCGGCCTGGGCAAGACCACACTGGCCAATATTATCGCCAATGAACTGAATGTAGCGATCAAGACTACATCCGGGCCGGTACTGGAAAAGGCCGGTGACCTGGCAGCCCTGTTGACCAATCTGGAAGAGGGAGATGTCCTCTTTATCGACGAAATTCATCGCCTTAGCCCGGCAATCGAAGAAATTCTGTATCCGGCCATGGAAGACTACCAGCTGGATATCATGATCGGTGAAGGGCCGGCTGCGCGTTCCATCAAGCTCGAGTTGCCGCCATTCACGCTGGTAGGCGCTACCACGCGGGCGGGACTGCTGACCTCACCGCTGCGCGACCGCTTTGGCATCATCCAGCGCCTGGAGTTTTACACCCATCCACAGTTGACTGAGATCGTCTCGCGCTCCGCGCGCATACTGGGGTGCCAGATTGATGAATCCGGGGCCTTCGAGATCGCCCGCCGCTCGCGCGGCACACCGCGCATCGCCAACCGTCTGCTGCGGCGGGTGCGGGACTTCAGTGAAGTCAAACATGCTGGTCAGATCAGCAGTGAGATCGCCGGTCTGGCGCTGGACATGCTGAGTATCGACAATAACGGTTTTGATCATATGGATCGGCGCCTGTTGCTGACCATGATCGAGAAGTTTGGTGGCGGCCCGGTGGGCGTGGACAGTCTTGCTGCCGCCATCAGTGAAGAGCGCGATACCATTGAGGATGTGCTCGAACCTTATCTCATCCAGCAGGGTTACATGATGCGCACGGCCCGTGGCCGCATGGTGACCCCGCATGCCTACCTGCAATTGGGGTTGCCGGCACCGGTCCAGCCCTGATCCGCGACCCCGGTGATATGCAGTTCACACTATCAGGGTCTGCGTACATAATTTGGCCATATTTTATCAGCCTTTAGACATGTGCCCCTGTATTATAAGTTGTTAATTTGACTTATAATGCCGCCTGTTTTTAACGTCGTCTCTGCAAGCTCGGACTTATCAGATAAGGGAGTGCCTGGTGGAAAGCTCGATAAGTGTCTGGTCACTGATACTGGAAGCAACATTAACCGTGCAACTGGTCATGCTGATCCTGTTGCTGGCATCGGTAGTATCCTGGGTCATGATCATTCAGCGCTGGCTGGTGCTCAGCAGTGCCGAGCAGGGCATGTGGAGCTTTGAAAAGCGCTTCTGGTCAGGTATGGACCTGAGCCAGCTGTACCGCGAAGGCTCCAGCCAGCAGAAGGAAAACCAGCCCACCGGTGGCATGGAGAACATTTTCCGGGCCGGCTTCAAGGAGTTCATGCGTCTGCGTCAGCAGGGCGGTGTCAGCTCCGAAGGCGTGATGGCGGGTGCCCAGCGTGCCATGCGGGTTGCCTACTCGCGGGAAGAAGAGAAGCTGGAAAAGAATCTGCCGTTCCTGGCAACGGTCGGCTCGGTTACACCGTATATTGGTCTGTTCGGTACAGTTATCGGTATCATGAACTCGTTCATTGGCCTGGCCGAACAGAATCAGGCGACCCTGCAGGTAGTAGCGCCGGGTATCGCAGAAGCACTGATCGCCACTGCCATGGGTCTGTTTGCAGCGATCCCCGCCGTGGTTGCCTACAACCGCTACTCAAACCGTGTTGATGTGATTGCGCAGAACTACATTACCTTTACCGAAGAATTTGCCGGCATCCTGCATCGTCAGGTTGCCAGTGCGCCGAAATAATACGCTCATCAGCCCTGTCCTGATACGGTAGAGAACACGATGGAAATAGTCAGAAAACGCCGCAAGCCCATGTCAGACATCAATGTGGTGCCTTACATTGACGTCATGCTGGTGTTGCTGATCGTTTTTATGGTGACCGCGCCGCTGTTGACCCAGGGCTTGCGGGTGGATCTGCCGCAGGTGGATTCCGAGCCCATGGACATGGATGAAAATGCCGAGACGCTCGTTATCGAACTGACAGCGGACAATGAATTTTTTATCAGCCTGGGTGTGACCGAACAGGATGAGCAGACGCCAGTGACGCTGGCGACGATTGGTCAGCAGGTGGCCTCTATTGTTGAGGTTAATCCGACCATACAGATATTTGTTGAAGGCGATGCCAGTGCCAGCTACGGTCCCTTTATCGGTTTGATGGAGGCCTTGCGTGTGGCTGGTGTTGAAAGCCCGAACCTGGTAACCAAGCCACTGGAATAAGTGTAGTGACAGCGTTTAATGGTTATCCAATATCAGTATTTCTCGCCGTACTGCTGCACGGTGCGGTGCTGGGGGCACTGCTGTTATTCCAGCAGGCCGAGTCAGAAGTGCTGGATGTGGTGCGACCACCGGCAGTAAAGGCCTTGCTGGTGTCGGAGAATCCGCAGGCGCGCAACGAGCGTGTGCAGCAGCAGAATTTGCAGCAGCAACGAGAGCGCGAACAGCAGGAGCAGGCCCGGCAGCAGCGCGAACAGCAACAGCGTGAGCAACAGGAACGCGAAAGACAGGAGCAGCTGCGGCAGCAACAGCAGCAACAGGAACAGGCCCGTCAGGCGCAATTGCGTCAGGAGCGCGAGCGCCAGGAACGCGAAGAGCAGGCACGCGCTGAGCAGCTCAGAGAAGAGCAGCGACGTCAGGAAGAGGCGCGCCGTCAGGAGCAGGAACGGCTGGAGCAGCAGCGTCTGCAGGAGGCCGAGCGTCAGCGTCAGGAAGCCCAGGCGCAGGCAGCTGCGGCGGCGGGCGAGGCTGCGGAGACTGAAGCAGAAATGACCATGGCCTATACCGCGGTGATTCACGACCTGGTGCAACGCAACTGGTCAAGACCGCCCAGTGCCAGAAACGATATGACAGCCGTGTTGAGGATCCGTCTGGTTCCCACGGGCGATGTGGTGGATGTGGAAATAGTCAGGTCGAGCGGTGATGCCGCCTTTGATCGCGCTGCGGAAAATGCAGTGCGCGCAGTAGGCCGGTTCACCGAACTGCAGGGCATGCCGCCGCGAATGTTCGAGCGGAGTTTTCGTTCACTGTTGTTAACATTCAGACCGGAGGATTTATTAAATTGAAACGACATAGCCTGCTGGTACTGGTACTGACGTGGTTTGTTTCGGCAAGCGTGCATGCAGCGGAACTGAATATCGAGATTACCCGGGGAGTTGATAACCCGATTCCGGTTGCGGTTGTGCCATTCGCCTGGGAAGGCGACGGTTTACTGAATGAAGATGTTGCGCAGATCATTGGCAATAATCTTGAGCAGGTCGGCGAGTTCCGGGCGCTGTCGCGCGCGAACATGCTCAGCATGCCCAGCGAGGAGCGTGAAGTGCATTACCGCGACTGGCGTATTCTGGCTCAGCAGTATCTGGTAGTAGGCAAGATCAGCCGGGTACCGGGTGGTCAGATGGTGCAGGTGCAGTGGGAATTTTTTGATATCAATCGTGAGCGCAAAGTGCTGGGTGAAGTGCTGACCGGCACCGTCAGTCAACTGCGTGATATTGCCCACGAAATCAGCGATGTGGTGTATCAGGAGATCACCGGTCGGCGCGGCGCCTTTGCTACCAAGATCATGTATGTGTCTGCTGAAGGTGCGATCGGCGACATGACCTATCGCCTGCACTACGCCGATTACGATGGTCGACGTTCGCAGGTTTTGCTGGAGTCGCGTGAACCGATCATGTCGCCAGCCTGGTCACCCGATGGCAGCCAGATTGCCTATGTGTCGTTTGAGACCGATCTGCCGCGCATCTATATTCAGGATCTGGCCTCCGGTCAGCGCCGTCAGGTCTCCAATTTTTCCGGCATCAACAGCTCGCCGGTGTGGTCGCCGGATGGTCGCAAGCTGGCGATGGTGTTGTCCAAGGACGGCAGTCCGGATGTGTATGTGCTGGACCTGGCGACAGACCAGTTGGTCCAGATCACCGATCATCCGCGCGCCGAAACCGAACCGGCCTGGACACTGGACAGCCAGAATGTGCTGTTTTCATCAGATCGAACCGGTCAGCCACAGATATACCAGGCTGACCTGAGTGGAGGTTTTCCGGAACGGTTGACCTTTGATTGCTTTTATTGTGCCAAGGCCCAGTTTTTGCCCGATGGGGTAAACATGGTCCATGTTCGTCGTGCCACCCGCCAGGACAATACCTACAGTATTGCCATTCTCAATATGGAGACAGGACGGGTCATCACACTAACGGATACGGCACTGGACGAATCTCCCAGCGTGGCACCAAACGGTCGAATGATTATGTACGGCACCACCTTCAATGGCCGCGGCGTGCTTGACGCTGTTTCCATTGACGGGCGTGTAAAGTTCCGTTTACCATCCCCGCAGGGCGATGTACGGGAGCCTTCGTGGTCTCCGTACCTGAATTAAGGTATTGTCGGTGAAGATATTTGCAGTACTGGCGGTAAAAAATTGTAGTACCGGGCATCAAAAAATTTAATGTAAGTAGCTTGTCTATTGGAGGACGCTAATAGTGGGTATGCAAATTAATAGTATGTTTAGAACAGCGGCACTGGCACTGACAATTGCCGGTCTGGCAGCGTGTAGCTCAACCAGCGACACCGAAGAAATGCCGATGGAGACCAACGACACCGCTGCTGCCGATGCCGCCGCCGCTGCAGCCCGCGCCGAACAGCAGCGACTGGAGCGTGAACGCATGGAGCGTGAGCGTCAGGAGCAGGCTGCGCTGAACACAACCGTGTTCTACTTCGATTTTGATGTGGCCGAATTCCAGCCCTCAGATCGTGAGACGCTGATTGTTCACGCACGCAACCTGGCATCAAACCCGAACCGCCGTGTACGTCTTGAAGGCCATGCCGATGAGCGTGGCACGCGAGAGTACAACCTGGCATTGGGCGAGCGTCGTGCCAACAGCATTCGCGACTTCCTGATCGTGAATGGTGCATCACGCAGCCAGCTGGAAACAGTGAGCTACGGTGAAGAGCAGCCAGCAGTTCGCGGCCAGACCGAAGACGCGTACCGTCAGAACCGTCGCGTTGAAATCCGGCCGGCAGGCTGATTAAGGCATGAAACGAATCCTGGCAGTCGTCGCAGGTAGTGTAACGGCAGTCGTGTTCAACACGGCTGCTTTTGCGCAGGCCGGTTCTTCCAATAATGAGGCACTGAATCTGTTGCTGAATCAGGTGCAGGATATCCGCACCGAGATGCAGACGTTGCGCGGTATGGTGGAAGAGCAGGGCTACGAACTAAGACGATTGCAACAGGATTCGCTGGACCGATATACAGATCTGGATGCGCGCATCAGTGCGCTGTATCAGGATCTGGAGGCAGCACGGACTGCCGGTGTCGCTATAGGCGCCGGCAGCAGCTCTGTCTCAGGCACCAACACGGTGGGCAGCAGCAATGCGGGCGCTACCACAAACACGGCAAGTCCTGCTGACACATCTGCATCTTCGCCAGTCGCAGCCACCGCATCTGCCCCAGGCAGTTCGGCGGTGAATACGGCATCGTCGCCGATTGCGGCAGCCCAGACCGGTATCAGCACCGGCAGCACGCAGCCCTCCGCTGCCACGGGTATGCTGACGGAACAACAACTTTACGAGCTGGCACTCGACTCATTGCTGCAAGAAGGGGCCTATCAGCGCTCCGTGCAGGAATTTGATCAGTATCTGGCGCAATATCCCGATGGCCGTTTTGTCACCAATGCCTACTACTGGCAGGGGCAGGCCTACGTCAATCTGTCCATGTTTGAAGAAGCGCGGGCGGCTTTTGAGACCATTCTTCAGCAATACCCTGATGGCCGCAAGATCGAAGATGCCATGTACTCGCTGGGCACCGTCTATCACCGGTTGGGTGACAACACACGTGCACGTCAGCTGCTACAGGATGTGCGGGCGCGATTTCCCAATACCTCAGCTGCCAATCTGGCTGATATCTACATGAGATCCCTGAACTAGACGGGACCTGCAACGACGAGTTCATGAACAAACCCCTCAGCTTGCGTATTAACGAAATCTTCTTTTCGCTACAAGGCGAAAGCAGTACCGTTGGTCTGCCCACAACCTTTGTGCGCCTGACTGGCTGTCCGCTGCGTTGTGGTTATTGTGATACCGAATACGCATTCCATGATGGCAAAATGATGCCCATGGAGGACATTCTGACGCAGGTTCGCGACACCGGTGCGCGCTACATCACAGTCACCGGTGGTGAGCCGCTGGCGCAACCGGGCTGCCTGACGCTGTTGCGTGAACTGTGTGATCGGGGGTTGAAGGTGTCACTGGAAACCAGCGGGGCCATGGATATCGCCGATGTTGATCCTCGGGTGACGGTGGTTATGGATCTGAAAACGCCCGGATCCAGTGAATGTGACCGCAATCTGGAAAGTAATATCGGTCACCTGAAAGCCAGCGATGAAGTGAAATTTGTCATCTGCGATCGTCGCGACTACGAATGGAGCAAGGCCAAAATAGATCAGTACGATCTGGTCAGTCGGGTTCGGGAAATATTGCTGTCGCCGGCGTTTGAACAGGTCGCCTACCGGGACCTGGCGGCCTGGGTACTGGCCGACCGGTTGCCGGTGCGGATGCAGGTGCAACTGCACAAAATAATCTGGGGCGATGCGCCAGGGCACTGACGCAGCGACCCTGACGTTGTATGCTTATGGTTTTCAGATTTCAGGCAAGGTAGCGTTGTGACACAGTCAAACCCGGACCACGGTCATCACGGGAAGCCCAAAAAAGCAGTCATTCTGGTGTCAGGCGGCCTGGATTCAGCCACCTGTCTGGCCATTGCCCGCGCCGAAGGTTATGACTGTTATGCGCTGAGCTTTAATTACGGGCAGCGAGCCAGTAGCGAGCTCGATGCCGCCATGCGTCTGGTTACCGCGTTCTCCGTGCACCAGCATCAGGTGATTCCGCTGGGCATCGGGCAGCTCGGCGGCTCAGCATTGACCGATAGCTCGGTGGCCATGCCGGAATCTGGCGTGATTGCCGATCAGATCCCGGTCACCTATGTGCCCGCGCGTAATACCGTGTTTCTGTCGTACGCACTGGCCTGGGCGGAAGTGCTGGAGGCGGACGCCATCTTCATTGGCGTCAATGCGCTGGATTATTCCGGCTACCCGGATTGTCGACCCGAGTTCATTGCGGCATTTGAGCAGATGGCCAACCTGGCCACCCGGACCGGCGTGGAAGGGCGACCAATCCGCATCAAAACCCCGCTTATCAGTTTAAGCAAGGCACAGATTATCGCCATGGGGCACGAGTTGGGGATCAATTATGGCCTGACCGTATCCTGCTATCAGGCGGACACCAAAGGGCGTGCCTGTGGCCGTTGTGACAGCTGCCGATTGCGCCGCAAGGGCTTTGCAGAAGCAGGAATTGACGATCCGACCAACTACGTAGATACAGCCGTTGCTGGCTGAAATTGCGGTTTTTTGACAAAAATACTTGAGTTTTTTCTGTTGCGTAGTATGATGCGCACTCTCTTTTGCAGGGCAACCGTCCCGGAGAGATTTCCCCTCGGGGGGCGTTAGCTCAGCGGTAGAGCAGTTGGCTTTTAACCAATTGGTCGATGGTTCGAATCCATCACGCCCCACCATTTGAAGCGGTTCCCCGCGTTAGTATTCACTGACAAAAACGAACTCCGGAAAAACCTCCGGAAAAAGAATGCTATTCTGCAGCCGCATCCACCACCGGAATGCTCATGTCGTAGATGCTCAGCATCTTGAGCGAACTGTGGCCGGTTGACTCCATTTTGTCGGCCTTGGTGCCCTTGGTATCAGTCGCACCGCGCCGTTTCATATCATGCAGCCCGAAGCGCTCATCCTCAGTAATAATCCCTTCCGTGACCGCCAGGTCCATGAACCGCCCCCAGGCACTTTGCCACGCACTTTCTGCCAGCTGTTTGCCGCCTGTGGTCACCACCAGGTGACGATCGGTAGGCAGGATGGGCGTCGGTATCCCTTGCGCCTTGAAAATCTCTGCCCGGATCCGCTGGGCGGCCGCAACCACGGAGCGCAGCCTGTCATTCCACCGGGTGACCGTCTGCTTTGATCCCTTCGCCCGCACACACAAAAGACCTTCATCCAGCTCGCTGGCATCAGTCAGGGCAAACACCTCAATCCCGCGCAACCGGTTCAGATAACCCAGCTCCAGCGTCATCCAGATATAGTGAGGGCATGACCCTTTGGTGCGACTGGCCCTCTGGCCACGCTCCTGGGCGAACGCCACCAGCTTCGAAACAACCGTGTTCATCGGCAGCCGCCGGCGCTGGCGCTCTTTGGGCAGCTCGATCACGCCTCTGGGAGCGGGTGAGCTGGCGCAGTAACCCCTGTTCATTCCCCAGTTGAACAGCCGCTTGACGTAGGTGTAGCAGTGCTTTGCACTCGACGGCCCGCGAGTCTCGCTGATGCCGTCGACCAGCTTTTGCAGCAGGGGTGATTTCCAGTCTGCCAGAGGCACCTGGCCGATCAGCACACCCGGTTGTTTTGAGGGGAAGGTGGCCACGGCCATGCGGCAGTAGCGCCAGTCCTTCTGCATGCGCTCGCTGACCTGTTTGAACTGCGCGGAGTGTTCGAACTTCTCTGCCAGCCAGTTGAAGCAATCGATCGGCTGGCCAGCCATGTTCTCTGCCACCCGGTGCAGCTCTGACATCGAGGCCTTGGCGGTGGCCACCTTGCGCCTGCGAGATTTTCCGTCAGGGTCTTTGAATTTGGTGTACCAGTGGCCCTTGCCTGAGTTATCCCAATAGATGTAATCCGGCAGCTTGGCCGGGTCTATATGGGGCGGGCACTGCATTTTGCGCGCCCGGGGTCTGCCTTGCCGCCTTACAGCCATTTTTCTTCTTTCGCAGTGTCGGATGTGCCCAGCTTCGCTCTGCCGGCAGCGGTGATCAGCTCCACGGTCGTCCAGGGGCCATCTTTACCCATAAACACAGGGATTCCATCGGCCTCCAGCTTGCGTTTGATAGCAGCGGGCTTCTCAAGGCCTGTGGCCCTGGCCAGTTGATCGCTAAATACAATACCGGATTCAGGCATAACTACTCAACCTTGTGGTGTGGATCTGGCCTGGGTGTATCGCCTCTCACGCTGCGCGGTGGCGGGGGAGAGGGCGGTGGTGGCGGCTTGACTGTACCGGCATCGTCTGGGGTTGGATTATGACCAGTCGGCCTGTTATCGGTAACTCTGGAGGCAGCCCGAATTTTTTCCGCGAGACCCGGCGAGGCCTTTATTATGTGTAGCGGCTTTTCTTTGCCAGTACCGAGGACCTCATTGAACGCATCCAGGAAAGGGTTCCCGTCTGGAAGGCTTACGATCAAGGTTTCACCTGTATCTATATTTTCCAACTCTGAAAATCCGTTCCAGGAGCCGGTCTCCCTGAAGACTCCCAGGGAAGTATCGCCGGCGAAAATCTCTTTGTGCAGTACAGTTTTGGCTGTCAATTTCACGATACACGACCCTCCGGCTCATCGCCTTCATCCCATGGATCCGGCAGCCCGAGCGCTTTGCTGACGTCGGGAGGCAAGTCGATTGACGATATGCTCCCGCCTGGCGTTTTGATTAAATCAACCAGCTCTTTCTGCAGCACACCAATTGCCCAGAGACACGCATGCGCTGCGACCTCTCGGCACATGCAGCCTTCAGCCTCGAATCCCTCTACCATGATCTTGCCGTCATGAATCAGCAGGGTGCCTACTTTGTCCAGTTTGGTATCAAGCATTATCGTTCTCCTGTAATTGCGCGGCTCATCGACGCCGGGGCGGGTTGGTTGGTCGACGGCTGGTGAACTCATCAAGCACGATAAGTGCATCCTGGATTCGCGGGTCAATACGCATGTCCCGGATATGCCGCATTTCATAGTTGATGCTGGCCAGAACGCAGGCCTCCCGAAGTTCAGAAGGCGTGAACCTGGCACTCTCGATGTGCGACTCAAGGGCGCAGACGAGTGCGTGATACTCAGGATCATTCATGTACTTGTCGCGCGGACTTTGCAGATCTCGATTTCCCATCAGTTCACCACCTCAAAATAGTTCAGCCTGCATCGCAGGCTCTGGATTACCCGCCTTCTGATCCTGTATCACCCACTGCCACATCATCAGCCCGTCCCAGTGACCTTCAGCCTCTGGTGCAATATTTGCCAGGCTGAGTTCTGACCACACCGGTCTGATCTCTGGTATCTTGCTGGCAATAGAAACCCGGGCATCCTTCCAGGCCTCATCTGGCGTCTTGCCAAGACCCCAGACACATTTGCCCTTTGCATCGATGACGGCGATCACGCTATCTCCCTAATTCTGTCCTGCAGATCCAGCGGCCTGGCAGAAGTAGCGCGCGAGGGTATCAGTCTGACGCCATCTTTTTTCATACTGCCAGACTCTCTGGCGATCCGGATCCCGGCGCGCATTGCTGCATCTTCGCCGGCCGCTCGGATATACAGCATGCGGTGACTGGAGACCTTTCGGCAGCCTGGCTTTCGATAACCGACCATCACAACGTATGGCCATGGCTTCAATGGATTGGCTCGCAGCGGATGGTTTGGGCTCAGACGCTGATGACTCATAGATCACCCCCGATAAATAGGAAGTCTTCAGCCTTCACGATGCCGGGGCTGGGATAGTCTATGAGTGACAGAGTGCGCAGGCTGCCAACGATATTGTTGAAACCGCCTGACCCTGCAGAGTAACCGGCAAAGTCAGCCAGCTGGGGCTTTGAAATTGACTCTGGGTAGGTGGATATCACCCAGGACAAAACCTTCTGCTGCGGGCCGTTCAGTTTTTCCATTACACGCGCGTGTAGTTCTTCCTGACTGGCTGGCGCATTGATCGGATCCGCTGCAGCGCGACCTGCGTCAGTCAGCGCAACGTTGCCTGCAGTGGGATACTCAATCAGCCCTGCAGAGCGCAGCTTTCCCAGCAGATTGTTATATCCGCCGCTGCCAGGCTTGTAGCCAGCGATGAACGCAACTTTGATTTTGGAGTAGGGCGCAGCAATACCGGTCGACTCCCACCAGGCTACGCTGTTCAGGATGCGCTGCTCGCCGGAACCTGATGGCTTGCCGGCAACAGGCACGATAGGAGTGGCCGGCGCGCGGTTTGCAGTGTACTTTGCCGGTGGCGGCGTCACTGTGCCGCCGGTGCTGGTCACGATCTTGCGTATTTTCTCGAACGCTGCAGCCAGCCCCTGATCTGCGATAGGTGCGTCATTCCGTGACGCCCGATCTTCAGCGACAGCCTGGGCAATCTGGCGCTTCAGCTCAGCCGCCGTAACGCAGCCTTCGTGCTGGCGCAGCTGGCGCTGCAATTCCGTGATTTTCTTTTCCAGTGCAGCAGGGTCCTTGCTGGCGATTCGTTCAGCCATGCTTTTGATCTTGTCACTGAGGTTGGAAATGTCGGTCGGGCTGAGCTCTACGGGCTGAGCAGCTTTCTGTCCCAGAGTGGGCGTGGCAGTGGCATCGAAGGTCTCTTTCTCATGGCACCTGAACTTTTCAAACCGCTGCATCCAGGAGGGCGACCAGAAATAGCCTTCACCTTTCTGAAGTGCCGACAGGCTGCGCAATTCGTTTTTCACATCTGCGCCCGAGTAGACGATCCAGTCCTCGACGGCCTTGCGCTCGTGCGCGGCTGCGAGCTGGAACACAATGAGCGGCTCAACCTGGTTCAGCACTTCTTTGTTCACCGACTGCGGCCTCTGCGATATCAGGGTGACTCCGATGCCAAAGTTACGGCCCAGTCGCACGATATCTTCCATGGCACCCAGCATGCGCTGCTCACCCGGTGAAGGGCGCTGCGGTACGAATATCTGAGCCTCATCGATGAACAGGTGCAGGGGTGTTCGGCGCTTCTTCTGGGCGTGGAAAAGTTCCTCACACAGGTCGGCTACGAACTCTTTGCGCACGCCCTTGCGGAACTGGGACACGTCCAAGATCGCGCTACTGCCTGATTCCAGCAACCAGGAGGCCACCACCTTGGCGCTATCCTGTGTCAATGGCACATCGCCATGAAGACCGCCGAACACCGGTGCAGAAATGTTGCTGGCGCCGGTACCGGCTTTGTTCAGACGCAACCCATACCACAAGCCTACTGGATCCAGAACAATGCACTGGACGCCTTCGGCATAAAACAATTCATACAGCTTGCCCGCGAAGTACGTCTTGCCCGATCCCTTAATACCGATCACGCCGAAGGTCTGAGTAATCGCCTCGATGGGCAGGCTGATATTGGGTGAAAGGTCCATTGCTTTTTTCATGATTTCAGCCTACTCCGCATACTCAAGAATGATTGTCCCATTTGGCGCCAACAGCAGATCCGCTCTGACACTCAGGTCCAGCGACCGCACATCCTTCATGTGGATGTATTGGCAGGGCTTGCCGTGGAACTCTTTGATATAGCCCATGCGCACGTTCTCGATTCGCGGGCCTTGCCATGGAATCTCTGCAGAGAGCTCCCAGGTGTGAAGAAGGCTGTTGCCCGAGTATTTGAGATCGACCCACTTAACGTGGCCATCGGGCATATCAACAGCAGGGCAGGACATGCTCATATCGGCATGCAACTCAATGGGGTAGGGATCCCAGCGATCGAGCATGTGGCAGTCGGTCAGGGTCAGCTTGGTAGTATTGTGCCGCCCTTTACTCATGACGCAGCCGGGTTTGTCTGTGTGCCCGGCAATTGTGCAGACGTGACCGAACTCATGCATGAACAGGGACAGTGCGTAATCATCGGCAATCGGCCTGGCCACTTTGTCGATGTAAACCTCGCACGAATCCATGACCCATTTCTGCCCATCCCAGTCGCGATAGTGGTACATGCAAAGGCCGGCAGATCGTTTTCCCATACGAGCATAAATCACATCGCTGGTCGTGTACGTCAGCACGACAGCCCCAGGCTTGTGGACGCCATTGAAATGGCCCATGAACTGCAATGTGTGACCTGCGTAGCGCAGCGACCAGCTGAAACACGTCTGTTTAATCATCGCCTCGACTTGAGCGACACTGACGGTCGCCGGCAGACCTTCGGGATTGAGATACACCGGAATCGTTTTGATATCCCAGTCGCTCTTGTCGTAGGGGAGCGCGTCTTTTCCTGCTATCACGTTGCTCATGCTGTTTGCTTCTCCTGTGCGGACAATCGAAGCGGGCCCTCAGTACCGGTGACCCCGTAATGCAAATTCACATCTGCGGCCTGAGTCAGCCCCATCATCGCGCCTCGGGATGCGACCGGGTCGCCATCGATGGCACTTTTCCGTTTGCCAACCTTGCGGATATTCAAGTCGTAGGCTCTGCGTAAATACTCTGAATGTGACTCTCGCTGTTGCTGGGTGAGCGGCTTGGCAAAATCTTTCACCTTTTGATACACGCCATGCACCCAGGCTTCAGCAAACGCCCGTCCGAGCTTTCGTTTTTGCGAGGCATCAAACCAGATATGTTCTGCTATCGCCGCCCGCTTGGCAGTTGTCAGCTGGCGCAGCAGCACATTGAATGTGTACCCGGCCACCTCTGCCATGCCTTGTGGGCCTACGAAAGTGATCCTCAGATATCCCGCGCAACAGCTGCACCCGAAAACGCCTGCGACCATGGCAGCTAGATCCAGCTCCCACTTAGGATGTCGGATGCTTTTAGATGCCGACTCAGCGCTGCCGGTCTTGAACACTTCCGAGTCAACGGATGCAAGTTCGTGCTTTTCCATCAGTCGTTTCGCCTGACGCAACGCTGCGGCCGCTTCGTGCTCATTGGAGCTCTCGGACAAAGCCAGCAGCTTGCGGATACGGTCCATTATCTTTTTCATGCTGCCACTCCAAAGTATCGTTTAGATTCACGCCCAAACCATTCACCCACCGGCACACTGACCCCATTACCGATAGCCCTGTACGCCTCAGTGTCTGAGCAGTTGAACTGGAACCAGTCGGGCACACCCTGCAGCCGTGCGTATTCGCGAACCGAGTAGGGCCTGACGCCCATCGGGAACCGCTTGTCCCGAACTAGCCGGGTGCTTTTGTCTTTGGCGTAGTGGGCAACACAGGTGGGAGCAATATCGTCGCGCTCCGGGTCTGAGATAATCGGCAGATCTCGGTACCTGCCATTCATCCTGTCGGCGACACCTTTCGGAAGGGTTACCCGCGGATCCTGTTCGAGAATGTCCGCCAGCCTAATACGGCTGCTGACCTCTGGTGCGCGCCAGTTGAAGTTCTTCCTGCTGCCAATGATGATCAGCCGGTCACGGCGCTGTGGCAGCCATGTGCACGACTTGATCGGACAGAACGTGGTCACGAAGTAGTCAGGCAGCTTCGTCATGGCTTCCATCACCACCGGGAACACCCGCATGCCAGGCACGTTCTCAATCACGAACACCTCTGGCCGCTTGATGGCCATGTGGCGGAACGCATGCAGGAACAGCTCGTCACCGGTGCGCACACCATGGATATCCCCAATTGGGCTGTACTTCGTGCACGGGTAGGTGAAGGCCATGATCTGGCATTCACTTTCGTCGGCCACCAGCTTTTTCGTGATGTCGCACTGGGTGACGTGGTTGCCCAGGTTCTCGCGCTGCACCCTGCAGCAGGTTTCATCCAGCTCAAAGCTCTGACTGATGTTCAACCCGGCATTGATCAGGCCGATATCGAGCAGCCCAGCGCCGGAGAAGTAGCTGTTGACGTTAATACTGGACGCGTTCATGCGGTCGCCGCCTCTTCGGTTACTGGCTCGTCAGGCAGCTTCTGCGCCCAATTGTAGAGTCGATCAACCAGTTCCTTCGCCTGGGCCTTCTCGTCTGCTGTCAGCTCCAGAACACCGCTGGAGATAACATCGACTGCCTGGGCGATATCGCCCAACATTCTGGTGAAATCGTCATCCAGTGCGATCAGGCGGTTCGGGTTACCGGTCATGCGCGCCTCAATCAGCGCCCATACAACCTCATATTCTGGCCAGTCCTTCTCAACAACAACGCACTCCAGATCTGGCTTTCTGAGGACGTTTTTCCGAAACTCTGCGTAGTGATTGGCGAAGCCGCGCATATCACGCTGCAACCACTCGCGAATACGCTGGCCACCTGAGTTCTCACCCGGGGCGGCCACCTGCAGATCCTTCAGCTTAACGACCAGGTATCGCTCTTCTCGTTTGAATCTGCTCATGCCACGTCCCTCGTCATAATTAGCCCCGACACTGCGTTGATGACGTCATGCAGCACCTTGTCCAGGGGCTGCTCAGCATCCACAATGCGGACCTTGTCGGGTTTCTGGCGCTGTATTGCATGCGCTGCGCTGATGTAAATTTCATGCGCATTGGAAAAGAATTCACGGCTGGCGCTATCAAAGGCATCCAGTTTCTTGCCAGTGGCCTGCAGCCGCTTCATAGCGGTGCTGACCGTGCAGCTCAGCACGATGGTCAGGTCAGCCACCGGGAAGTTATACACATTGACGTGGTCATCCATGATCTGGCGCACGGGTGTGAAGGGTGACTGCCCCTGGTAGGCCATGGTCGACATGACGTATCGATCCATCAGCACGATCTTGTCCCACTGCTGGGCAGGGCGCAGCACATCATTCATGTGAGCATCCCGGGCTTTGAGTACCGTGTGATACTGAGCGAACGGGTCACCGGTGTTGGCCATCAGTTCCTTTCGCAGCTCTGCCGCCCATGGGAACTGACACCCGAATTCAGAGGTCGCAATGGCATCAATGTTCAGTGACACCAGATGCGCCAGCACCTTCTCAATGACGGTGGTTTTCCCGCATCCGTCGATTCCTTCAAGCACAATCAGCATGTTGTTTCTCCGGTGATGAAAAGGCCTTTACTGTTTCCCAGGTATAGCGCTGGACGTGAGCCTTCTTCTTTTTGTCGTAGACTGGAGCGCCGTCGGCGATGCGCCTGCGCACTTCGATCCGGACCCCCCCCTGGTGGCAGGCCAGCTCAGCGAACTGGTAGGCGCAGCGGGTGACGCCGTAGACGGTACTCAGCTGCTCGACCCGGGTGCCGCTGAGCATGCGGGCGACCTTGGTCTCAATCTCTTCGCGGATCTGTTTGAGGGACTTGGGCTTGCCCTGGTTATCGCATGGGGCAACTTTCACCCGTTTGCGCGCCAGCATTTCAGTCATTCCGAAGACTGCGTACATGTGCGATCCTCCTGTCGTTGATCCGGTACGACGCTTTGGTCGCCCTGGTCACTGTTGTTTTTGGTATCCGAAGCGCCAGCAGGCCGGAACATCGAATCGAACGTGCGGTTGACTGATTCCATATCGATGACGTCGCTCATGCTGCTTTTTCCAAGGGGTAAATCGCATCCACCATGGACTGGAGCCTGTCTCGCTCTTTCGCGAACTCAGGTGACCAGGGCATCAACATCATCCAAAGGTTTAAGGCTCCATTAGCCGCCCGCCAGTGCCACTTTAAGTGGCTTTCCAGTCGGCCGTGATCGGGCTTTTTCGCGGCCAACCGCGCGTGGAAGTTGATTGCGTCCTCTGTTTTTTCAGTGACTTCACTGACCTGGATTACTTGATCGCTCATGCTGCAGTACCACCGGTGATGACGTGAGACAGGCGCGAGATAGGCACACAGCCACGAACACCGTTCAGCCAGGCCACAGGCGTGTCATCGCCGTTATATGACGTCATGGCGATGGTGTAGACCTTGTGCGGCTGGCGCAGGGTGATCACCGTGTACCCGTGTTCGGAATAGTCAGGCGTGTAGTGCACCTGGTCACCAGCACCAAACCCATGCAGGTCGCGGAAGGTACTGCTCATGCGCTCAGCTGCAGGGTCAACCGGTGGCTTGAACTTCTTCAGCCACTGCCTGTGTTTGAATATCAGCTCACCCTCAGTGGGGGCGAAGAACGCCGCCCGCCGGCCTTTGGCCTGGTCGGTACCTTTCCACCAGTTCGCAGATACCCGCCTGGCCACCAGGCCCTGGTATTTGCTCAATGGCCGTGATCGGAGAAACACCCGGAGGTCGCAGCCTGTTTCTGTCGGCCCTGCGCATGATTCTTTGTTCATATTGCCTCCTAAACCTTTTCCCACACAGCTGCTGGTGTGCAGTGAGCGTTGGCGTTGCTGACAGGGCGGTAGCCCACTCTTCGAATGATGTGCAAACGTGCAGCCCGGGTTATGACTGCGCCCCAGGCGCGCGCACTGGGAGGCACTGGCAACCCGTGGCGGGTGGCGTACTGACGCACGTCCTCTGCCTGGAACTGGGAGCCGGGGAAGGACCGAACAAAGCCCAGGGCTTTCTCGGACCAGTCTTTGGAGTCGAAGTCGGCATTTTGAACAGCAGCCTGCATGCCGATGTCGCGCCGGTCCTTTCCTGATGTGAAATCCAGTGACTGCTGGTTCATACAACCTCCCGGATTCGAACGATGTTCGTTCGTCCTCGGCCGCCTCTGCGTACAACCCGCTCGTCAGCACCGGAGATAGCTGTTATCAGGCAAAGCAGGAAAACAGGGATGTACTTCAGGTGGCCCAGCGCAAAAGCTCTCGCCACTGCATGGGGTCGATTCTTTGCGTTTAGCCTGGTGACGGCGTGGCTGGTAAGCGCCTCAACGTTTCGAGGGGAGCAGTGCATCTCTCTCGCGGCTTGTTTCGCGGTCATGCCCATTGCTATGAATCGCAGCGCCAGACCCTCTCTGGGGGGCAGTCCTATAACTGTGATATCTGTGTTCGGCATTGGTGAGCCCTCTTTTCGTGTCTGAGATATAAATTACACATATCGTGTTAGCTCGTCAACACGTATTGTGTAAATAAATTTCAAATAGATTGCTCTGGCGGCTAAGAATGGGAAATTGCAGACGAAAAAAAGCCCGGATGACCGGGCTCTATGTTTTGTCTATTTAGGGTTTCGGGTCGCTAATTGTGGTGCCACCAGATGCGCGCGCGGGTCACCACATACCAGATCAGCCCGATCGCCATCATCGCTGCTGGCCAGATAGGCCCAGGATCTTCTGGGGCGGTTTCAGGAAGCGAAAACTGCAAAGAAAGTCCTGCCAGAAATACCAGAACCGCCAGCATTGTGTGCGCTTTGAGCTTTTTGCTGGTGCTTTGTGTTGTAGTGAGGCGGGCGCCAGCTGCGGAGCTTTCGGCAGCATTGGCGATGGATACCCCGCAATTCATGCACTGAGTGGCCTTGTCAGAAACCATCTTCGTGCATTCTGGACATTCGATTAAAGCCATATTCAAGCCTCCGCAATATCATGCAGTCTTACCGTTTTTGTTTTCATCGGCGTAAGACACCGATTGAGATTCAGCAACGCGGTGAAGCGTCTCCCGTCCACGGTTGTCCATTTTTTTATACATGCGCAGAAGTGTGCTGGCGCGCGGGTCATTCTCTATACCAGCCAAATAGCCAGCAGGTTCATCAAGTATTTCCGACAAGGCAGCCAAGTTCGCCGGAGAAGGGTACCGAAGTCCCAGCTCGTAGTTGCTTAACGTTGAAACTCCCAGTCCCTTGATCATTGCGGCCAGCTCAGGCCGGGAGAGATTCCTGTTCTCTCTTGCTTTTCTTATTCTTTCGCCAGCCACTTTTTTATAATCCATAGTTTCAGATGATAAACACGAATTGTGTGTTTTGCTCTTGACGATTTGTAGTGGTAGCAAGTAGGATTGCCTACACAATACGTGTGGATTCTTCATTATGATGCTCGCAGACTACATATCAAACGTTGGTGACGACGTTGCGGCGGCCCAGTTTATGGTTTCCAGCCGTACCGCTGCATCTTGGCGCCGTGGAGAAAGATTCCCTCGAATGGACAAGGCAAAAGAAATCGAGGCGATCACGAACGGCGATGTCAGTTTCTCCGAATGCTTCTATCGACCAGAAGAGCCTGCAGCATAGCTCTTGGGGGATGGTTGCGTAATTGCTAAAAACCACACTGTATCTATTTACAGTGGTGCCGATTATAAAAACAGCAGTACAGGTAGCAGGAGGCGTTATGCAAGACCAAATCGATCCGCTGGAACGCGGCGTTGAGGCCAGGTTGGCCCGCCAGCAGCCAGACTGCTGCGAGCAATGTGGTGGCCTTATTCCGAGCGCACACCAGATCAAAAACCCCGGTACTGACCTGTGTGACTATTGCACGATTGAAGTCGCTGGCAAGGCGGCGAGAGGTGCGCATGGTCCTGCGTGAAATGCTGCCGCTGGGTTACGACCACAGCTTATACACAGATGCCATCACCGATCTGGTGAGCGCAGCTGAGAAATGCCCAATGACCCGTAGTGAGCAACGCTGTTTCGTTGAATTCATCACATCCGAGCGCACCCATGGCTTTTTTTTCAAAACTCGCCCCATCGAGCGGGCTATCGGATTCAGCGTGGCGTACACACTTGAGCCTGGCTATCTGCGGTTGCTCGAGGCGCTTCGTGCTGGCGCTCCACAGACCATGATTCTCATTCGTGATGAGCTGGCCAAAAGGCAGGATGCTCAGCGTTACAGAGTTGGGGACTGATCATAAAAATCGCACCTGGCGGCAACGTCTGACCAGGGCAAATATTCGTGGTAGCAGGAGACTTTGTCGATGGCTGGTGACTGGATAAAAATACGGGTTGACCTGACCGATGATCCGGACGTGTTCCTTTTGTCCGAATTATTGGACATAGATTGTCCGACAACTGTCGGACATTTGGTGATGTTCTGGGGATGGATGGACAGACACACTGCGGACGGAATAGGCATAAAGCTGACCGATACGGTGATCGATAAGAAGATAGGCCTGTCTGGTTTTGCTGCCGCACTGAGAGAGATCGGGTGGTTATCGGGTCCGAACATGGCGCTCGAGCTGCCCAGTTTTGAGCGTCACAACGGTACATCTGCTAAAGCGAGAGCCTTGGAATCAGAGGCTAAGCGGCTCAGAAGGCTTGATAAATCGGTGTCTGAGCCTAAGCCGGAAACGCCTGTCAGACAGTTGTCCGACAATTCACCGCCTAAATGTCCGACCAGAGAAGAGAAGAGAAGAGAAGAGAAGAATAACAGTCAAACCCTAAAACCTTCCGTCCTAACGGACGATCACGCTGACAAAAAATCATCCGTTCCTGATAAACCGCAAGCGCCAGAGTTAGTCACCAAGGCAGGGCGCAAACTGACTGGCAAACGGCTCATGGCATTCGAGCTGTTCTGGACGTCATTCGATTACAAGAAAGACCGGGCTGCTGCTGCTGACGCCTGGCTCAAGATAGACCTGACTGATGAGCTGTTCGATCACATAATCCAGGGTGCCCAAAATTGCGCCAGAAACCGGCCACACGAAATTGCCGCCGGCAAGACGCCGATTTACCCGCAGGGATGGCTTACAGGCCGCAGGTGGGAAGACGAGGATTACGTGGCGCCCCATGGCGCACTAACCATCGATCACAAGGGCTATCGGGGCGGTAGTGCTTCTGACGCGTTCCAGCGTATGACTGATCGCAGTTGGGCGGAGGGTTTGTCATGAGACGTGGCCACCGGCATTGCCCCCGATGCGCTCTGATCCGCCCGATCTCGATCTTCAAGCCGAAGTCGGATATCTGCAACAAGTGCGTTTTCGGTGACTTCCGCAGCCCGATCCGGGAATACAACACGCCGATCCACATGCGGCTGGCAGTTGTTTTCGCCAAGGTGCCATTGACCGCTGGCGGGATAGTGATCGCCCTGCAGCAGATGCAGGAACTGCCGCCGCCTGAGCAGCTGGAGGCGCTGTGAGCAGATCTACCAAACAGTGGAAGCGAAAACCGCTCCGGGAGCGCAAGGCCATCATGGCCTACCACAGCATGCTGGCAGAAATGGCCTGCGTGGTGACCGGCAAGCGACCAGTGACCCTGCATCATTGCCATGGCGGCAGCCTGGCCGATGCCGGCATTAACCGCGGCATGAGTCAGCGCCCTTCAGATTGGCTAGTGATACCGATCATCATGGACCTGCATGTCGGCCCCCAGGGCATTGATGGCGGCAAGGGCGTCAGGTCATGGGAGGCAGAGCACGGTACCCAGATGGATCACCTGCTGGCGCTGCAGGAGAAGCTGAATATTCAGTTATTTACATTGGCCGGTTACAGCGAGGCTATTCCATGCTGATTATCGAATTGCCATGGCCGCCCAGAGTGCTAAGCCCGAACTCTCGGCGGCACTGGCGCACAAGAGCCCCGGTTGCGCGCGACTATCGCGTTAATTGCCTGTGCATTGCCCGAGAGGCCATGAAAAAGCAGCGCTTTAAGTTGCCAAAGGGGCTGTGTGACCCAGGCAGCCTTGATGTATGGATTGATTTCTATGCGCCCGACCGGCGGCTGCGTGATGATGACAATTGTATAGCGAGTTTTAAATCAGGCCGTGATGGTCTGGCGAAAGCACTGGGTTGTGATGACCGTATATTCCGGATACACCCGTTTTTGCAGCCCGATCCAGTAGAGGGCGGCAAAGTAGTGGTCAGGATAGGAGCGCGTGAAGATGCCAAGCCAGAAAACGAGTGACGCATACACATACGATCGCCCCTGCAAGATGGAGCAGCGCGCAGCGCTCTTAAACCTGCGCTCACCTGACGACGCCACGGGCAGTGGTCCCAGGTCAACGATCAGGCTTTGTGGCGGTGATGTATTGGCCGCTCTGAACTTTGGTGATCCGGTTCGGTTGGAGTGTGCCAGGCACATATCCTATGAGCAGTGCATGCAGATGATGGCGTTGCTGGTATATCGCAAATATCAGACGGACATGAAGGCGGGCCGCCAGTTATTCCATTTCGTGAGGGTTGTGATGGTTTCTCAGCTTATCGCTGAAGTCCCCGACAACCGCAAGAGAACAGCGGAAATTGCTGATGCCAGAGGCACCCTGAGCGCCTGCTGCGAGGTGGTTATCGAGGACGTTTGCAATCCGCGCCTGTTTGCAGACCTTTCGGCCCGTGAATGGGCAAGGAAAGTGGGCCTGAAGGATAACAAAGGCTGGGCGGAGCGATGGCAGAACCGATATAGCAGCATTCGCCGGGTTTTGGTCGAGCTGGATGATGCGGCGACCAGCAAAATCGAAAAATACACATAGGTATTGTGACCCCCTCAAAAACACTGTATATTTTCCCATACTACCGATTGTTGACTAAACCGAAGACCCAGCCCTCAAAAGCTGGGTTTTCTCGTTTCTGACCCAGGAGAAATCATGATTACGTATCGAAGCTGGAAGATGGTGTTCGCCATGTTTAGCCTGCCTGTCTCGCTGATCAGTTATGCATTGCCGTATGTCGTGCTGGTGCTGGAGACCGTGCCGGTTGCTTTTCAGGACGCCGTCGATCATATCGTCGCGTTCGGCCATGCGATCAAAGACAGATTCGTAGAACCTCAGGGCGAGAGTCAGCCCAGGCATGTGCACGATGCCAAGGAACATGTAGCGATGCTGAAGAGTATCGGCTCCGCTCCCTCCCTGTTGCCCAGTTAAATTTGCGCCACCGCCTGGTGGCAATGACCGCAATACAACTTTCCTCTACCAAGGAACTTTAAAGCCGTTGTCCCTACTGGGCCAGCGGCTTTCTTTTTGAACGGTCCAGGAGCCGATACAGTGTTTATGAGATCCGCCACCGAGCAAACCATTATCAGCGTTAGTGCCAAGATGACTGCTGGTGGTAGCGTTACAGCGGTCGGTTCCGGCGTAGCTGGCAAGACGATCCGGACCGCATCCGAGAACCCGGAAGCTATATCACAGGTTATCCAGTGGACTGATGTCGGCGTCATTTGCGGTATCGTCGTGGGCGTCCTTGGCCTGGCTGCACAAATATTTTTCCATTGGCGTCGTGACGTCCGTGAGCGTGAAGTGCATCGCATCAAGCTGGAAGGAATGCGCAACCAATGAGATACCCCCGCACAGTGGCCACCGGCCTGACAATCGCTGTGCTGGCGCTGTTCGAAGGGTACAGGCAGGTCGACTATGTTGATCCTGTTGGCTATGAAACCGCATGCTTTGGTCACACTGAGACCGCTGCCCAGGGCACCCAGCGCACCGTTGAGGGCTGTGAAGACCTGCTGGTAAGCGATGTGCGCGAAAGGCAGGCGATGGTACTCAGGCATGCTGAAGTGCCGCTTAATGATAACCAGTTGGCCGCCCTGACCTCTTTCGTCTACAACGTGGGTGAGGGCGCTTATCGCGACTCAACCCTGCTGAAGAAACTCAATGCCGGTGATTATGCTGGCGCCTGCCGTGCGCTGCCCAGATGGGTATATGCGAAGGGCATTAAGCTCAATGGCCTTGTGCGCCGACGTGAGCAGGAGATGCGGCTGTGTCTGTCACCACCGCTATTCGGGCAATGATGATGCAGCAGGCGCTGATCAAGTACGCACTGGTTTTGATACTGGGCACCGCCATCGGTGCTGCCGTCAACGGCTGGAGGATGAGCAGCAAGATCAAGAGTGCTGAGGCAGAACATGCCAGCCAGATCACTGACATAGTGAGGGTTGCCGCTGCTGCTGCAGGCGAGGCCCTGGCGCGACAGCAGAGGGCTCAGTCAGAACTATCTCAGATCGATCAGCAATACACACAGGAGCTGACCAATGCCAGAGCTGAGGCGGATCGCCTGCGTGATGATGTTGCTGATAGCCAGCGCCAGCTGCGCGTCCAGGCCACCTGTCCAGATACCAGTGGCGACCGTGTGCGAGGCGCCACCACCAGCACCAGCATGGATGATGCAGCGCGCCCCAGACTTACTGACACCGCTCAGCGGGATTATTGGCGTCTTCGAGATCGAATAGCGACGATCACTGCTCAGGTCAATGGTCTGCAGGCGTACATCAGGACCGCATGCACGGTCACTCACTGATGCCTACACGGCCGGCGACACACAAACCTTTCAGGCCGCCCACAGCCACGCACAAGGCACCAGAGGTGCAGCGAGGCACCAGCGCCCAGCGTGGTTATGGTTACCGGTGGCAGCAGGCCCGAGCGGGCTTCCTTGCCAAGCATCCGCTGTGTGTCACATGCGAAGAGGGCGGAAGGGTTATCGCGGCGACCGTAGTCGACCACAAGATCCCGCACAGAGGTGACATGATTCTGTTCTGGGATCGAAGCAACTGGCAGCCGCTTTGCGCCACGCACCACTCAGAGAAGACAGCTCGCGAAGACGGCGGGTTCGGAAATACGCGCACGGGGGGAGGGGTGGGTCAATCTCTACAGACTTAGCGCTTCTAGACCGGGCGGGTAGCCATATTTTTGCACCGTCAATTGAGAAAAACGATTTTTCAGGGTACCCATCATGGCCAGGTCGAAGACTCCGCACTCGCTGAAGGTCGTGGCCGGCACCGATCGCCCCGACCGCAAGCCGGATGAAGGCGCCGATTTGCCACTGGTCGACAAGGTGCCATCGGCTCCAACCTGGTTGCCAAACGCGCATGCGAAAAAGGAGTTCCAGCGTCTGGCCGGAATTCTCCACGCGAACCGATTGCTGACCGAGCCGGGCCTGATGGCGCTCGGGCATTTATGCGCCCTGCATGGAAAGCTGGTTCAGCTTTGGGCAGCCGGCGAAGCGCCGAGCGGCCACCTGCTGAGCCAGTATCGAAACCTGATTAACGATTTCGGATTGACGCCGGTCTCGCAGGGCAAGGTCAAACCCGGCGCTGGCGCCGACAACAGTGGTAACAAGTTCGCTACCAACGGGAAGCGCGGTGCGTGATTTCGTCAAGATTGCGACCGACTATGCCCAGGCCGCAATAAAGGATCGAAGGAGAAAGCGCCACGGGCTGATGATCAGGCAGGCTGCCCGCCGATTCATCGATGACCTGAAACGGGCGAAGCGCAAGAATACCGATTTCATATTCGACCCATGGCATGCCAATGACGCCTGTGACTTCATCGAGAAGTTGCCGCACGTCGAGGGTAAGTGGGACACCCCGACAATCACGATGCACCCGAGCCACATATTCTTTGTGGTTCAGCTGTTCGGTTTCCGCAAGAGCGAAGCGGTAGAGATTGACGGGTACGGATCGTTCCGGCCGCGGCGGTTTACATCGGCGCTGTTCGCGGTGGCCAGGAAGAACGCAAAGTCGACACTGAGCTCGGCGATCCTGACCTACTGCCTTTGCTGTGAACCGGAAGAGGGCGCCCAGGTAATCAGTGCGGCGACCACCTTTCCCCAGGCTTCGATCATATTCAACGTTGCCAAACGGATGGTGGAGAAAGAGCCGGATGTGCGTGAGGCCTTCGGGCTGTCAATCTGGGCGAAATCCATATCACGTTTTGAAACCGGATCCAGCTTTAAGCCGATCCACGCAAAGGCATCCACCCAGGATGGTCTGAACCCGTCGCATGTTGGCCTGGATGAGATCCATGCGCACAAGACTGCCGACCTGTTGAACGTGTTGACGTCAGCAGCTGGCGCCCGGGGCAATCCGCTCTGGCTGTATACCACAACGGAGGGTTACACCAACCCGGGGCCCTGGGCAGAAATCCGGATGTTTGCAAAACGGCTGCTTGAGGGGGTTTTTAAACATACCGCCGACCACTTCCTGGTGGTCTTCTATGCGGTAGATGACGAAAACAAAACGCTGAAGATAAAGGCTGATGACGAGTTCGATGAGTCGGCATGGATCAAGGCCAACCCGTTAATGGATGTGAACCCGCATCTGCTCAATGCGATCAGGAAGGAAGCTGTGGAGGCAAAGCAAATGCCCTCGAAGCTGGCGGAGTTCCGTATCAAACGGCTCAACCGGCCGGCGTCAACAGCTGATGGCTGGATCGATCTGACGAAGTGGGCGAAGTGCGCCGGCGAAGTGGATCTCGACTGGCTGGCCGATTACCCCTGTTCTGGTGGTCTCGACCTCAGTAGTACCACTGACCTTGCGGCATTTCGGCTGGTCTGGGATGTCGAGGGGGTGCTCTACACATACGGCATCCGATGGGCGCCTGAGAGCGCCGTTGCATACCGCACCGAGCGCGGCACAGTTCCTTACGCAACGTGGGCCGAAGAAGGTTTGCTCAGGATGGTTGAGGGCAATGTCCTCGACTATGCCGTAGTGGAAGCTGATGTGCTTTCGTTGTGCGAGCGATTCAATGTCGAACAAATCGGATACGACCGATGGAACGCTTCGGACCTGATCAACAGGCTGGTTGCTGAGGATCTGCCACTCGTTGAGTTTATTCAGGGCCCCAAGTCTTATCATCCGGCCATGCAGGCTCTCGAGCGCGCCTATGTTGGCGGCAAGCTGGCGCATGGTGGTGACCCAATTCTGAACTGGTGTGCATCGAACCTTATAGCGAGAAGAGACCAGAACCTGAATATGGCCCCGGACAAAAAACGATCGGCGGACAAAATTGACGATATGGCCGCCCTGTTGATGGCCATCGGAGTCATGAGCAGCGAAGAGCCGAAGAGTGAATCAATTTATGAGCAGGGAGTAATCTGATGCGGGGCTTGTTTCTGGACCTACTCATAGTCGGAGGCCTGACCGCTCAGAGCGTCGGTGTACTGCTGGCTTGCGGGCTGCCAGTCATGCTGGCAGTAACCGGATCCGAGCTGCTAATTATGGGAGTGATTGGTGCTCTTAAAGAATCCGGGGTGCCTAAATAATGCTTTTTGACAACCTGTTTGCCGCACGGTCCACGAACGCGGGCCGAGTCCAGAGCTCCTGGATAATGCCGAGAAAATCTACTGCAGGAGTCGTGCTGTCCGAAGAGCGCGCACTGATGTTTTCTGCGGTATTCGCATCAGTTAAGGTGATATCTGAAACTGTTGCGATGCTGCCGTGGAGGGCCTACCGACAGAGCGGGGACAAGCGTGAACTGCTCGCGGGCTCGATTCTGGATGTCACGCTCCATCGTCGTCCGAACCCTGAAATGACGGCGTTCACCTTCAAGGAATATCTGGCGGCATGTGCTCTTTTGTGGGGCAATGGATATGCCGAGATTGAGAGAAATGGCGCCGGCGAAGCAGTGCATCTGTGGCCTATACACCCCAAGTATGTTGATCCCGTCCGTAGCGGCAGCGGCGCTCTGGAGTACAGCGTCTCATCTGACGATGGTTCTCCGCCAGTCATCATCCCCGCCCGCCAGATGTTTCACCTGAAAGGCCCGACGACTGACGGAATCGTAGGCCGCTCAATTATCTCGTTAGCTCGAGAGTCGTGGGGTCTTGGTATTGCTGCCGAGGAATTCGGTGCGGCCTTCTTTGGCAATGGCGGGGTGCCTGGCATAGTGATTCAGCAAACGCCGGAGGCTCCGACAATGAGTGCCGAAGGCGCGAAAAATATGTTGTCATCTTTCGACAGCAGGCACAAAGGCGCGGCCAATGCCGGAAAGTCTGCGTACCTTGAGAAAGGGTTCAAACTCGAAAAAGTTGGCATTCCCCAGAAGGATGCTCAGTTCATTGAGACCCGCAAGTTCCAGATCACGGATGTGGCCCGGTGGTTCAGGCTACCCCCGCACAAAATCGGTGACATGGAAAAGGCAACGTTTAGCAACATCGAGCAACAGTCTATCGACTTCGTTGTCGATGCGATTCAGCCATGGGCGGAGCGGCTTGAGCAAGAAGCCGACATGAAGCTGGTGGTTCGCGATTCAGACATAACGAAAATGAACTTGCGAAGCCTGCTCAGAGGCGACAGCGCTGCGCGCTCGGAATATTACACCAAGCTGTTCGCACTCGGTGCGCTGAGCACAAACGATATTCTTGCGCTGGAAGATATGAACCCGGTGGCTGGCGGCGATCAACGATTCGTGCCGCTGAACATGATATCTCTTCAGCGCGCCAGTCAAGGTGGCGGTACCGGCAATGCTGCTGCTGTCAGGGGGGTGCTGGTTGACGCCCATGAAAGGATGATAGCGAAAGAAAGCAACGCAATTCAGCGGGCCCTTTCTTCGGGCAAGGACATGACCAGCTGGGCTCGGGATTTCTATCAGAGGCATGAGAGTCAAATGGTGGACGCCTTATTGCCGGGTGCGCACGTAGCGGCCGCTGCCCTTGATCTTTGCACTGACCAGGTATATGACCTGGTCGCCTCACATTGCCGCCTTCACGTTCAGCATTCGCTTTGCGACATAGCTGGCGACAATACACATAAATGGGAAAAGCGAGCGGGGACTGCGGCAGACAAGCTGCTGGGCCGCATTGCGGGAGCAGTCATATGATTGATGCTGATATCTTCTGGGCGATTCATCCGCTGGCAGCAAACAAGTTTTCGCAGAGCTTTGGCGCGTTTATGCGTCAGCTGCAGATATCTGGACCGAAAGCAGGTCCGGCTGAAGAGGCGGCCCGTGACGGGCTGCCTATCGCTGTCACCGGCGGCGTGGCCGTAATACCGGTCATGGGTGCTATGTTCCGGCGGGCGCCAAGCTGGGCTCGCAGCTACGGAATAACCGGAACAGAATCAATCAAGCAGGCGCTGCAAACCGCCCTTGCTGACGATGATGTGCACAGCATTTTGTTACGGGTGGATAGCCCTGGCGGTTCTGTCTCTGGGATTCGAGAGCTTGCCCAGGTCATCGCGGCCGCTGAAAAACCTGTGATTGCACAGGTGGAAGGCATGGCCGCGAGTGCCGCCTATTTTGTAGCCAGTCAGGCCGACAAGATACTCGTTGGCCCCGGCGATCTGGTTGGCTCGATCGGCGTTCGCATAATGCTGTATGACTACTCAAAAGCGTTTGAAGAGGCTGGGATTAAAGCGATCCCTGTCGACACTGGCGAGTTCAAATCTGCTGGCGCAATGGGCACAGAAATAACTGAAGCTCAGCTGGCAGACTTCCAGCGCACTGTCGACTACTACTACGATGATTTTGTAGCGGCCGTTTCCACTGGGCGCTCTATGAAAGAGCAGGATGTCAGAGACGTAGGTGACGGCAGAATGTATTCACCAGAAGAGGCTATGAGCTCAGGTCTGGTCGACGGCATATCAACGATTGAAAAAACGCTAAACGAAATGCGCTCCAGCGCGCCGAAAGGCCGCAGCACCCAAACTGCCCGGGCGCGTCTCCGGCTTTAACGAATCCCGCGCCGAGCCGCGGAACCCCCGCCAGCAAGCAAAACTGAACCCGTGGTGCGATCACCACAGGACGATGGTTTGTGCGCCGGTAATTTACCCCTGAAAAAACGAGGAAATACTCATGGCTATTGAAAAACTCCGGGCGCGGCTCGCCGAAATTGCTGCCGAGGCCCAATCGATTCTGGATGCTGCTGATGCGGACAATTCCGGTGTTATGGATGCAGAGCAAGAGAAAAAGTTCGATGCTCTGATGGCAGAAAAAGACAAGGTCACTGCGGACCTGAAGCGCCGAGAGCAGATGGAAGGCATGTCAGCTGGCCAGGGTCGTCAGACCCCAGCTGCCCGCCCAGCGTCAGCCCGCGTTGAAGTTCGGCACGGGTTCGAAGACGACCCCATGTCTGGCTTCAGTTCTGCCGCCGAGTTCGGTCTGGCCGTTAAGGCTGCCAGCCTTCGCGGGAGCGATGCAGACGAGCGGTTGCGAGTGTTGGGTGCGCCGGCTGATTTCCACCGCGAAACTGGATCGACCGATGGTTATATGGTCCCTCCGGCCATGCGACAGGAGATCTGGCAAAACGTGTTCCAGGATGAGGGCATTCTTGCCTCGGTCAACCCTGAGCCTACGCAGGGCAATTCTGTCGGCATGCTGACCGATGAGACCACGCCCTGGGGTGCTACTGGTGTCCAGGCATACTGGGCCAGTGAAGGCAGCCAGCTCAGCGCGAGCAAATTGGCCACCAAGATGAGCAACATGCAATTGCACAAACTGCATGCGTTCGTGCTGGCCACTGACGAAATACTGGAAGATGCCCCACGCCTGAATGCCCGACTGACTGTCGGTGCGTCACAGGCGATCCGGTTCAAGGCCGATCAGGCTATCGTTGAGGGTGACGGTGTTGGCAAGCCGCTGGGCTGGATGAAGTCGAGCGCACTGGTTACTGTCAGCAAAGAGTCAGGTCAGGCCGCGAATACAATCAATGCCACCAACGTGGCAAATATGTATTCCCGGCTCCTGATGTCAGGTGCCCAGGGTGCCTACTGGCTTGTAAATCAGAACACGCTGCCCCAGCTGATTACCATGACAATTGGCGACCAGCCAATCTGGACCCCGCCAACCTCCGGAATGGCGCAAGCTCCAGGCGGCATGTTGTTGGGTCTCCCGATCCGGTTCAGTGAGCATGCTGCGGCCCTGGGCACCCTGGGTGACATTCAGCTTATTGCTCCGCGCGGCTACTACGCGGCGAACAAAGCTGGTGGCATCAAGTTTGCTGCCTCTATGCATCTTTACTTCGATTACGACATCGAAGCGTTCCGCTGGACTTTCCGCCTCGGTGGCCAGCCCTTCCTGTCGGCACCAGTGACAGCCAATAAAGGTGACACTAAGTCACACTTTATCGTTCTGCAGACACGCAGCTAATAGCTGCAATGCATGAAGTCTGGGGCCGTTGGCCCCGGGCGCAACCCATTAAGGTAATTAAGAGGCAATCCTGATGAATACCAATGTACTCCCCTCAACCCGCTCGCCCCTGGCGGCGGTTATCGACCCGGATGCATACGCAGCCGGAACCTATACAAGTGACTGGGTCAGCATGGCGGTTTTCTCTGCTGTGATGGCTGTGGTCTTTGCTGGTGACCTGGGCACTGCTGCTACCGTTAACGCCAAGATTGAAGAGGCCAAGGACGGCAGCGGCACCGATGCGCAGAACCTTGCTGGTAAAGCGATCACCGAGCTCACCAAGGTTGGTACTGACGACAATAAGCAAGCTGTTATTAACGTCCGTGCCGAAGAGCTGACTGAAACCTTCACCCATGTGCGGCTGTCGATTACGGTCGCGACCGCCACCTCAGACGCGGGTGGTGTCATTGTTGGCTTCGATGCTCGATTCGAACCTGCCACCCAGGCGGCATCAGTCGCGGAAGTAGTAGCTTAAAGTGGAGGCTGGGCCGGGCAACCGGCTCAGCTCTTTTTATGGTCCGAGAAGATATTCTGCGATACGGGTTGGCGGTCAAGACTGCTCCACAGACGGAGCCCGTGACTTCAGATGAGGCGATCGCTCAATTGCGAGAGAGTGCCGTCACGGCCCAGACTTATCTGATCGACTCTCTTATTTTTGCGGCCCGTGAATGGGTGGAGCTCTACCTCGGTCGGGCGCTGGTTTCTACCGGATTCACTTTCACGCTGGACCGCTTCGGGCCGCTGAGCGACCTGTCTTTTTATAGCGCTGCCTCTGAGATCAATTTGCCACGCAATCCTGTTTCGGCTGTCTCTGAAATAAGGTACCTGGACACTTCGGGTACCCAAACAGTTCTGGCTGGGCAGGCTTACAGGCTCGAGAAAACTGGCGTTGTTGCTCGTCTTACCCCTGCTTATGGGTTTTCATGGCCTGCCACACAGCCTGTTTCTGGCGCCGTTGAGATTGATTTCACGGCAGGGTATGGAGAGGCAGAAGATGTGCCCAGGCCTATAAGGCAGGCGATTTTAATGCTTGTCAGTCACTGGTACGAGACCAGGACACCCGTTATTAACGGTGGTGGTGTTGCTCAGGTTCCCATGACCGTGGAGTTTCTGCTCGGCCCCTACCGAATTCGAGGATAAATATGTCCCCTGGAGAACTTGACCAGCTCATCGACATCAAGCGTGAGGTAGCTGCAGCTGATGGGATGGGCGGCGAAGAGATCACGCTGACGACCGTTGCCACAGGTTTGTGGGCGAAGGTAAGGGCGTTATCCGGCAAAGAGCTTGAGCGCCACGACAAACTGAACAACATAGCAATGTGCACATTCATCATTCGCTACCGCAGCGACCTGAAGCACACTGACCGAATTGAATGGAACGGCAGCGCCTACAACATCCGATACATCCCGCCAGCCACCGGGCGTGACATGTACTTAATCATCGAAGCTGAGCGCGGTGTTGCGTTATGAAAACCCAGGGCTTCGAGATAACCGGTGTGGCCGAGGCGCAGCAGATTCTCGAAGAGATCGCGCCCAGGCATGCTCGCAACCTGATGCGCGCCACGATCCACGGCATTGCCTCCGGCATTGCAAAGGAAGCAAAAAGTAACGCGGCCAGAAACACCGGGACGCTGATTAAGGCCGTCAAGGCCAAACGTAAAAAGTCTCCGCCTGATAAGCCCGTTAGCGAGGTGATCGTGGAGCGCGGCGGCAGTGCAAAATACGATGCTTTCTACTGGATATTTCAAGAGTACGGCACCCTGAATCAGCCGGAGCGCCCCTTTATAAGGCCCGCAGCTGATAAGGCAAGGGCTTCCATGCCCATGGTGCTGTCACAAGAATTCAGCAAAAAACTCCAGGCGATGCTCAAGCGCGAAGCCAAGAAAAGGGCCGTCAGTAAATGAGCTATGAAATCGCCGTCCAGACTGCTGTATTTGGAGCCCTGACGGGCCGTGCCGAGCTTATTGCATTGGTCGACGTTTATGACTCCGTCCCGCAGGATGCTGCCTTCCCGTACGTCACCATCGGTGAGGACAACCACAACGAATGGGACACAGACACGACCATCGGATCGGATTGCAGTATCACCATACACACCTGGTCCAGAGCGCGTGGCCGCAAGGAAACGAAGCAGATTCAGGCAGAGATTTATGCTGCGCTGCACCGTGCGGAGCTTACGCATACGGGCTATAAGTTCGACTCCTGTGACTGGGAGTCATCACAGAGTTTCACCGACGCCGACGGCTTAACGCGCCACGGTGTTCAAACTTTTCGGATAATCCTTGAGAGGGTATAACCATGGCTGTTGGACGCAAATTCAAAGTGAAAAAAGGCGCCACTACGCTGGCCGGCATTCGCGCAAAAACATTCTCCTACTCTGGCGAGTCTATCGACCTGACCAGCGATGACGATCTGGGCAAGCGCCTGCTTGATGCTGATGCCGCCCAGGAGCAGATCGACATCTCCTTCGATGGGGTCATGAAGGGCGACACACTTCGGGCGCTGGTACTTGGCAGTGCCTCGAAGCTGCTCGAAGACATCACCCTGGAGTTCCCGATCATCACATCCAGCAACACTACCCCGGCCACCCTGGCCTGTGACTTCCGCATATCCGGCTATGAAGAAACCGGCTCATACAACGGCGAGATAACCTTCAGCGGGACGTTTGAGTCATCAGGCGCATGGACGTACACCCCCGAGGCATTGTAATGAGCATTTTTGAAGAAGTTGGGCTCACCTGGCAGGGCAAGGAATATACAGTTCCTGCTGATCAGGTCATGGGCCTGGTTGAGGTGGTGGAGGACATCATCACCATTGAAGAGCTGTCTGGTCGTGGCGTCAAACGGGCAAAGCTTGCCCGGGCGTTCGCCGCAGCTCTTCGCTACGCCGGTGCAGGCAAAATTGATCACCAGGATGTGTATAACCAGCTGTTCGGCGCCGAGTCCATGGTCGCCACAACAACGGCCGTTAGCGGGCTTCTCTCTCTGATGATTCCGCCCGAGCATCTGCAAACAAGGGAGCCGGAGCCGGAAAAGAACCAGGCCACACGCAAGGCAAAAGACGCCAGCGCCTCGTCAGGGAAGCATACCTCTTAGCGTGTGGCGTCTGGGGTTTGGCCCCTTCTGAATTCTGGCGCATGCACCCCCGAGAGTGGTGGTGGTATTTCGAAAGCAAAATCCCCCCAGATCAACTGATCACTCCCGCCGAAAAGTGGCAGGAGCTCTATGAGCTATTGGACTGACTATGTCTGCAAACAATGACATTGCCGTAAGAGTAGGCGCCGACGTTACCAGCCTGAAGCAGGGCATGAGGGAGGGCTCCAAATCTGTCGGCTTGTTCAGCCAGAATACATCCAGGGATCTGAAGAAGGTGGCTTCCAATATCGCTAAGGTGGGCGCTGCTGCTGCAGCAGCTGGCGCGGTCGGCCTGGTAGCCATGACCAAGCAGGCGACGGTGACCGGCCGCCAGCTGCAGAACCTTTCGCGGCTGGCCAATGCGAGCAACACAGAGTTCCAGCGCATGTCGTTTGGTGCTGGCGCGCTGGGCATTGAAAACGAGAAGCTGTCGGATATCCTAAAAGACGTCACCGACCGTGTTGGTGATTTCGTTCAGACCGGTGGCGGCCCAATGGCCGACTTCTTTGAAAACATTGCCCCGAAGGTCGGCGTCACCGCTGAGCAATTCCGAAAGCTTTCTGGGCCCCAGGCTCTGCAGCTGTTCTATACCTCTCTGGAGCGAGCAAACCTGTCGCAGTCTGACATGACGTTCTATCTGGAGGCCATGGCTTCGGACCTGACCGCACTTGAGCCGCTGCTGCGCAACAACGGCAAGCTGCTGCAAGAGCAGGGCGACCGTGCCGAGCGCCTTGGCATTGTCCTTTCCGATATTGAGCTGCAGCAGCTGGACCAGGGTGCCCAGTCGTTTCTCGAAATGAGCGAAACGATCAAGATGGCATCTACTCTGATCGGCGCGAATATGATCCCTTACATGGATGAGCTTCTGCTGCGATTCGGTGATGTTGCCGAAGAGGCCGGCGGGGTTCGAGGCATGGTCGAGTCCATGGTTGCCACATCGCTGACCGGGTTCGGGAAAATGGCTGACGGCCTGCACTATGTGCACGTTGGATTCAAAACACTGGTGCTGGCTGGCCACACGTTTAATGCCGCAATGGTCACTGTCACCGAGGGTGTGCTGGAGGCGTTCACGTTCCTTCGCGATGGCGCGGCAACTATCGTCAACCAGATAATTGAGTCGGTGAATCAGCTGCCTGGCGTTGATATTGCCACCGTCGACCCGTTTACTGACAGTGCATTTATGCAGGGTATCCGCCAGATGGGCGCCGATTCCCGCCAGATGGTCGTGGACCTTTATAACGATCTGGGTGAGCTCGCGACCAGGGAGCTGCCCAGTGCAAAGGTTGAGGCGTTTCTGGCTGCAGTTGCGCAAAGGTCCGAGGAAGCCGCTGCGGCAGTTGTCGAGGCTCGCCGTCAGATGATGGGCGGCGGCGATGACGATGAAGGCGGCGGAATGAATGCCACCGATGCCGCGGCGATGGATACTAAACTCGAGGCTCTCAGGGATCGGCTGCTGCAAGAGCATGAGCTGATGCAGAAAAAATATGAGCAGGATATGACCCTGCTCAACGAAGCGCTGGAGGCTCAGCGACTGACCGAAAGCGAACACCAGGCGCTGGCCCAGTCACTGCTGCTGACTCATCAGCAGAAAATGACCGAGATAGAGCGCACCGCTTCGCAGGAGCGCGCCGATATAGCCAAGGCCGAGGCAGATGCAAAACGCCAGATAATTGGTGACGCCCTCAGTGATCTGACCACGCTGATGAACACCGGCAGCCGCAAGTTGTTTGAGATCGGTAAAGCGGCCGCGATCGGCAATGCCATCATCAACACGCACGAAGGCATTACCGCAGCGCTGAAGCTTCCCTTCCCATACAACCTGGCGGCTGCAGCTGCTACGGCGGCCAAGGGTTTCGCCAGCGTATCAGCCATCAGGGCGCAGTCTTTTGGCGGTGGCGGTGCTGGCGCCCGGGCAACTGGAAGCAACACTGCTGCAGTTAATGCGGCCACCACGCCTGTCGGCGGAAATAACAGCAGCAGCGGGCCTCAGCAGAACACTGTCATCAATCTGAGCGGCGACTTCTTCGGCGAGACCCAGATCCGCAGCCTGCTTGAGCGCATCAACGAAACCACACGCAATGGCGGAAGGATTATCATAGGATGACCTCTATCGTCACTGCAGCATATACAGCGGCTGCCACATACCCATTGAATCATGCTCGCGTCGGTTACCAGAGCTGGACGTCGGGGCTTTCCGCATCATCTGTGGCCGTGAGCAGCGAGCTGGCAGATAAGCCCCGCGACGGGCCGCTCAGAGCGGATACGGTGGATAAGTGGAAAGCCGTTTCGGGTGCCAGCACCTGGCGCGTTGATCTTGGCGTTGCTCGCTCGGTCGACTACGTGGGAATGGTGGCCGATGCCGCCGGCGTCCAGATCACTGTTGCATACTCGAATGACGACGTCGCCTACACCACATTTGCCACAGCAGTCACGCCCACCGATGGCGCCCCGATCCTTTTGCTTGATGCCGCCGTTAGCGCCCGATATTGGCGCGTGAGCGTTGCATCTCCGGTTGATCTGGCCTGTGTTTATATCGGTCAGGTGCTGGAGATGCAACGCCCGTTTTTTGACGGCTTCAGCCCGCTTTCTCTTTCGCGAAACACCGACACCACATCGAGCATGACCAGGGGCGGACAGTTTATTGGCCAGGACATAATCAAGCGCGGCGTGTCAGGCAGCATTGAGCTGAACAACCTGAAGCCTGGCTGGTACCGGGCAAACTTCGATCCGCTGGTGCGGCACCTTCGCACATTGCCAGTATTTTTTGCGTGGAACTTGAAGCGCGCGCCGGACGATATCAATTTCTGCTGGTCTTCAGACCCGATAAAGCCGGCTATGGTTGCGCAGACAGAGGGAGGGCGGATGTCCGTGTCGGTGGCGCTTCGCGGTATAGGCGGGGCTGATTGATGTCAGAGCTGATTACGCTTGTCGATATTCTGCAGCCGCAATGCACCCGCACGTATGGCGCCAATCCTTGCGGCGCAGCCCTGGGCGTTACCGGCGCTGCGAAGTGCTACAACACCCGCGCGACCTGTCAAGATCCGAGCAACTATGCCGCCGAGAATATCACGCTGCGGTTTGCCCAGGATCAGGAGTCACTGGACGCATACGGGTATGTGATCCCATCGCTGCGCAATATGTCCATTGCGCCGCTGGTGGTAAACCTTGCCGGCATGAGCGGGTCATCCAGCCCTTTCGGGCAACGCGAAACCCTTTCGCTGAGTTTTGCCGATCATTTGCACTCTGATCTGCTGGTGGATAAGTATCGCCTGGAGCGACCCACAGGTGTCGCCGGGACTGTTATCGCCGACCCGTATAATGCCGGTACGTTCTGGGGCAAATGGCTGGCCCGTAACCCTTACCATGAAAGCATGGAGGTCCAGGTTCACCAGGGCGTTGTCGGGCAAACTGTCGCCGAAATGGAGACCCGGCACTACCTGATTGATCGCATCAGCGGGCCTTCCGATGGCAGTGTCCAGATTACGGCAAAGGACATATTCAGCAACGCGGAATCACGCAAGGCGCTGGCGCCCAAGGCCAGCCGCTGCGAGCTGCGCATCGGATTCGATAAAATCCACGCCGGCAACATCGAGATCGTGCCGGCAGAGCTTGCCGATACAGATTACCCGACCGGCGCGTTCCGGGTGGCAATCAATGACGAGATTATTTCGGTAAGCAGAATTACCGGGTCCGCGCAGCTCGTTATTGTAGAGCGCGGCGCTCTGGGCACTGAGGCGGACGAGCATGATGGTGGCGACAAGGTCCAGCTGGTGCTCGAATACTTCTCACGATCAGCGCAAAGCATCGCTGCCGATTTGCTGGAAAACTACGCCGGCATTGATTCGTCTTATGTCTCCCTGGTTGACTGGGATGCCGAAATGGTAACCCGGCCCGAGCGCCTGACCGCCCACATCGCAGAGCCGACACCGGTAGAAACCCTGATCGGCGAGATGTGCGAGCAGTTCGGCTTCAGCATGTGGCCGGATGTGGTCGAGAAAAAAATCAAGCTGGCAGTGCTGCAGCCTGACGGCAACCCACTGCCGGTCGTCACCGATGACGACTGGTTACTGGAGCGCAGCTATTCATCGCGCCGGCTTACCGAGCAGCGTGTCAGCCAGGTATGGGTATATTACGGGCAGCGCAATCCTTTGGAGAGCCAGAATGATCCGGTCAACTACCGCGCACGCAGGGTTTTCGCTGACCTGACTGCCGAAGAAGCTGATCAGTATGGCACCCCTGCTGTGAAAGAGGTGTTCAGCCGGTGGATACCAGCCCTGGGTGGCAGCATCGCGGCCAGCTCAGGCAGCCGGATATTGTCGCTGTTTCGTGACCCTCCGCTGCGCGTGTCGTTTGATCTGCACCGATCCCGCGAGGGCGCACTACAGATAGCCAGCCAGTTTACGATGCAGACACGGGATGAGCAGTCTGTTGCAGGACAGATCGAGTCGCGCACGTTTGCCCCGATCCAGCTGGCGCAGGTAGGCGAGCGCATCAAGGCCACCGCCCAGCAAATCTCATTTTACTTTGGCGCGCCTGAAACGCGCGTGATCGAGATTGACGCGAATACCAGCAACTACAACATGCGCGCAGTCTACGATCTGCTTTTCGGGATACCGAAAGCGGGAGACGTCGTCACCTTCCGTGTTCTGGGTGGTGTTACGGTAAGCTCTGCCGACATTGCGGTGCCTGCCATGCGCACCGGCGACTGGCCAGCCAACGTGGATCTGCGCCTGGTCCTGCTAGCGGGCTCGACCATTGTGGGCAAAGGTGGTGATGGCGGTGGATTTGACGGCTCTGACGGGGAGAGCGGCGGCACCGCCCTGCGCGTTGAGGCACCTCTGATTATTGACAGCGCCGGGACCATTGCCGGCGGCGGTGGTGGTGGTGGCGGCGCGCGCGATGAGGTGGGACAGCTACTGGCTCAGTCACAGGGCGGTGGCGGCGCTGGTATCGATAATGGCCTGGGTCACCAAAACGGCACCGACACAACAGGTGGCCAGGGCGGTCTCTCCCAGGATGCTGGTGGCGGGGCCGAGCCCCTAATCGTTATCGCCCAGGCCGGTAACGGCGGAAATCTGGGCCAGCCTGGTCAGGATGCCTTTATCGCAACATCTGGCCTTGCCGGCCTTGGCGGGTCTGCTGGCGCTGCGCTTGACGGCAATGGGCTGGTTTTCTTCGATAACACCGGCACCATCATCGGCACCCAGCTTGACGAAGAGGTTGTGGTATTTTTGCCCGCCGCAGTCGCCCCGAGCAACCTGTCGCTGGCAAAAGAGCTGGTGCTGATGTCCTCTGGTGACTACGGCACAAAGCTGGTTTTCAGTTTTGATATTCCAGATGACGACAGGATCATATCGTTTGAGTCGCAGTACCAGCTTGGCCGCGACGGGGCTGCCTGGAGGCCGCTTTATGATGCGTACCTGAACCGGCATGAGTGGAACAGCGCCGAGATTGGCGACTTCCGGGTTCGCGTGCGCGCAGTGTATATCCGTGGCCGGGTTACCAGCGCTTGGGTGTCTACATCAATCGTCAGCCTGGGAACTTTCCAGCAGATAGCGACAATCGGAATCAATAAGCCAGTCGACCCGCTGCTGTATATCACCCTTAACCCGAACAAGCCGGTGGCTGATATAAGAATAGAAACAGGATTTGTTCAGGGCGCAGGTGCGGTGCCGGATCGGTTTTTCCTGTTCTACTCTGCGCAGGAGCGGGCGCTACAGATGCGCATCACCTCCGACGCCGGCGCCAAGCTGTATCTGGATTTAACCGCGGGCGTTGCCAGCCTGTTCAATTTTGAGGTTGCCGCCGGCAGCACCGACAAAATAGTGAACTACACCAACACAGCGGGGGCGGATATTGATCTGGCCGAGTTCTGGTGGGCGTCTGTGCGAAACGATCCGGGCGCCCCCAGTCAGTATCTCAAGGTCAGGCAGGCCGACGAGACATCATTGCGCTTCGCTCCCAGCGACACATTGCCGTTTGTTCCCGCTGCCGGCCAGCTGATCGATATGGCCGAACTGGAGTGGGCTGACAGCCGCCTACCCGAGTTTAAGTTGCTCTGGGTCGATGGGGAGGTCATCAAGCACAACGGCATCGGGTACGACGGCCAGTATTACATTGACGTTGTGGCTCGGGCGGCAGAGGGCACCACTCAGGCTGTGCAGAGTGGAAAGGTGTTTGACTATTACCCAGCGCCAGGGCCGTTGACTAGCACCGTGGAGATTCCTGCCAGCGAGTTTGTCGAGGTCGATGGCGTGTTTCAGTTCGCCGGCGAGATTCCGGTCAATATTCCGACCGAGCTGGTTTGGGGATCTATCAGTTGTTGCCTGGCCAGAAAAGCCACTGATGGCAGCAGCACGCAATTTATCCGCAGCAATATTGTTCCATTGATTCAGGCGGGGCCGGCATGACGATTATAGGCAGGGGCAATGCCTCAATCGGCATGAGCAATGCGCGCGCATCATCGTCTACGCTACCGCTCCCGGACCAGCAGCCCACACTTGCCGAGGAAGTGGCGCGCCTGACCGCCAGGTTTCAGAACCTTGAAACTCTGATAGAGCGCAAGGCTGATAATGACACTATCCGTTCATCTATCCGGATATCGCCCGAAGCGATCCTGCTGGAAGCAAGGGACGTCGGGGTGCTGGGCACGTTCACCGTTGCCGACATCATTGATGAGCAGAACGGGACTACCACTGGCAATGTGCCACTGGCAATCACACAGATACGCGGCGATGTGATACGCACCGGAACGATTGTGTCGAACAACTGGGGAGCATCAGCCGGCACTGCCATCAATCTCAACGATGGCGCCATCACCATCGGCGGCAGCTCCAGCCCGACGTTTCTGTATGACGGAACTGATCTGACGCTGACCGGTACGATCACTGCTGACTCGGTAATAGCCAACACAGTCACTGTTGACGGCGTTACCTTGGGCGCGATCAAAAGCAACGCTGGTGCCGGGGCCAGCCATGCTGGTACCGGTGGCAACCCGCACGGCACCGAGCTCAACCAGATATCCGGCGATCTCGATGACATTGCCGATGGATTCACATATTTCCGCTCTACTAATGCGCAGAATGTAGGCGGCACCCGCGCAGTGAACGCACTGGACGCCTCGTTTGACTATATCCGCACCATCGGCACCCAGAAAATCGCGGTCACCGGAAGCAACCCGCTCAATGGCGGCATCATCGATGTGAACGGCCTTCGCTGGTATCAGTCAGGGTCTCCCACATTCGTTCTGGATGCAGGCGGCAGTGCCACTTTCTCCGGCGATGTTGAAACTACAGGCCGCGTGGTGGCTACGGGTGGAAACACTGTGTCGGGTCAGTTGGCGGCAATGCATGCCACAGCCGGCGCAGTGGGTGGCAACGGCCTCTATGCCAGCCGGGGAGCCAGTGGTGCTGCAGCGATATTCGCAGACGGCAACGGCGGCACCGCCCTGACTGTCTCGGGCCGGATCGTGAAGAGCCGTGTCACAGATCATGTAATAGAAATCTGGAACCATTCAGATGGCACTTTTGTCGGCAAATACGAATACCGACTGGGCGCCCCATAACAGGAAGCCATCATGCCAAGAAACAAAGTGATACCAGCGACAAAAAAGCTGGAAGTGGCCGAGGACATCATCGCCCTGAGCATTTCCTATGTGAACAAAACGGCAGAGGTCGGTACCGCGCAGGGTGAAATCGTTGAGGGTGAGTTTGTGCCTGATATGTCCACAGCGGTTTATGAAATGATCGATTTCGATGAGCTGATGGCGCCTAGCGATGGCAAACCGAAGGGTGAATTCCGCAAGGATGATGTGTTCGCGGTTATCGACACCAAACATGCAAAGAAGGGCAGAGGCCGATCTAAATGACTAAATCAGATTACGAAAAGCTGGCAGCAGCGCTCAAGGCAGAGCTGGGTGAAAACGTGGGCAGTCGTCTGACCTCGGCGCTGGCGACCGGCATCATGGCCTGTGTGCTTGAGTCTGCAGCAGCCCTTATCGTTGACGAGAAAGAGGTAAAGGGCAGTGGCAAACCTAACCGAACAGCTAAGTGATCTTAATCGCCGGGTCAATGGCGTCCAGTCACGCCTGACCGGCCTGTCACCGGACCCGAACCTGCTGGCCGCCACCGGTGAGCGCATCAGCTACGGCTGCAAGGTAACCCAGGGGTCCAGCGCGACCGATATGATTGTTGCGCTTGCTGGTCAGGCCAGCGGCGACACTGCCAACCTGAACCCGGACCTGAATGCCTCGCCGGCTTATCCGTTTGAATACGCCAACATCGCATTCACCAAGTCGGGCGGTTTCTTCTCCGGTGATCTTGAGGCCACGGTTGCGGCGGCCCCTGGTGCCGGCCTGGGGCGATATGACATTGCCTACATATTCAACGGACCGGCCGGCCCCGGCTTTGCCATTGCCACCGGCACACCGTCCACGGCGATCAAGACGGCGTTTGATTCCACTGGCCTGGTAACCACGCTCTATGACCCTGGAACTGACGCAGCGCTGCCCGTGGGTGCCATGCCGGTGGCCAGAATCTATGTTGAGAGTGTTTATACCGGTATTGCAGATGCCCGGATCGCAGACATACGAGATTTCAACGGCACACTCAGGGGCGCGGCCCTGACCTGGGCAGACCTGACGCCAACACAAAAGCAGGAGCTGATTGATCCGGCAGCCGCCGACGCCACAACGGCTGTACTGGCCGACAACGAAGCATTCAAACGCACCCAGCGTACACTTTTTTGGCTCGGCGCCTGAGAGAGGATTAAGCAATGCTGACCACTTACACCCTGAGCGTCCCGGTATTCGGATCTGATGGTGACCCTGTTGCTGGCGCTGTTATCACGGCCACGCTGAATAAGACCGACTACACGGTCGACGGTGCCATGCTGCCGAAGAACATAGCGGGCACCACGAACTCAGAAGGGCTGGCAACTCTGGATCTGGTGAGTAACCTGATCGGCACCCAGAACAGTCGGTACCAGATCACTATCCGTTCATCGGCCGGCAGCCTGATCGCTACTGCCACCATCCAGATGCCCCAGGCCGATACCAACCTGCAGCAGCTGGTGGACGCCCTGCCGCTGAGCACCGAGCACAGCACAGCAGCAGCGCTAAGTGCATCAATCGCCAACACCAAGGCGCAACAGACCACAAGCGACGCAGCGCAAACTGCAGCAGACCGGGTGGCGACCGGGCAGGACCGCACGGCAGTTGCCGAGGACAAAACCATCACTACAGCAGCCAGAACCGAAGCAGTTCAGGCCGCTGAGCGAATCAACACACTTTACTGGCTGGGAGTATAAGCATGAACCCGAATAGCGCGAAGAACTGGACGCTGAGCAGCTACACAAACGCCACCTGGACAAATCTTGTGGCCGAGCCATCTATCGTGGCAACGCTCTCGATTGCCAACACGGCCGCAACTACCGTGAACGTCGAGGTGCGTTTGTCAGATGGCGCCGGCAACAACCTGGCCGTGATCGTTCCCCAGAATGAGCTGGTCGGGTACGACGCATTCGTGCTGGACATAAAATCCATCCCGGTAACCGGTGTGCAAACCATCCAGGTGAAGGCCAGCGCTGCTGGTGTGAACTTCCTGGCAGGTGGCGCAGTCGAGGCCGCATAAGGAGTAAGCAATCATGGCACAGGCATCACTGCTGCGACCTACGCGCAAGACTGACGCAAAATACCTGCGCGATCAGGTATTGTTGGCGGAGGGCTATAAGGATTCGGCGTTCAGCTCTGCAGGCACAGCTACGGCACAGGCAGGAATTGCCGCCGATGAGGCGGCAGCCGCCGCACTTTCCGAAGGCAACGCCCTTACTTATCTCACCGAAACCCAAACAGCTCGCGACCAGGCCATTGCCATTGTCTATGGTGGCGCTTATTCAATCAACGCTGTTGCTGGCAACGTGCCGATTTCTGACACTGATGCGCGCCTGGGCAATGATTGGCTGCATATCGGCTCAGGCCCGAACCAGATACCGCTGAACCAGTTTCTCAGCTCGATGGCATATCAAGATCATCGGCATGTGAACATCGCTGGCGGCAAGGTGAGAGGGCTATCCGAGCTGGAGGTTGCATCTGACTCCATCACGATCACCACGGCGAAAACGCCGGCAACAGCATCAGCAACCGGCACACAAGGCCAGATCGCCTGGGATGCCAATTACATATACGTCTGCACAGCGACCAACACCTGGAAGCGTGTAGCCATTGCGACATGGTAAGGAGATAAATAATGGCTAACAACTTTCCAGCACTGCGCCCGAGCCTGAACCTCGACTTCGCCGGCATGCGTGTCCTCGATCCCCGCATCACGCTCACCCGCGCCAGTGCCTCCGGTGGGTACTATGACGGCAGGACGTTTGTTAAGGCTGAAGAAAACCTGTTTCTTCAGAGCCAGACGTTCGAAACAACCTGGGGTGACGTTGACATTTTGTCAACCATTTCAGCAAACAGCACCGTCGCTCCAGACGGCACATTAACAGCCGACACGATAACGGAGCCAGCGTCAGGAACGGGTGGTTGCGGCAGACAACAATCAATTGTTCATATAGCAAGCAGCACTTACGCAATATCATGCCATGTGAAAGACGTTGATAGACGGTATTTTGTGCTCACACTACATGGGGCGGCCAGCAACTACGCAGCGGCTGAGTTTGATTTGACCGGTGCGAGTGTTAGCAGAACATCGGTAGCCGGGACTGGGTGGTCTGTCGTTAGCAGTTCAATTGTTTCTGCGCCTAACGGATTTTACCGTTGCGTTTTAATAGTGAATACCGGCACAACTGTTTCAACTCCCAGAGCAAGGTTGATGCTTTCCGATGGAGTAACCGCCTTTAACACATCCGGGTATGTGCCCGTAACTGCCAGCTCAAAAGCTCTTATATTCTGGGGCGCACAAATGGAACAGCGCGCATCAGTAACAGCCTACACAGCCACCACAACCCAGCCCATCACCAAATACCAGCCCAAGCTGCTGACAGTGGCCGCCAATCAGCCTGTGTTTGATCATAACCCTGTTACTGGTGAGGCGCTGGGGTTGAGGGTGGAGGAAGCGCGGACGAATTTGCTGACGTACAGTGAGCAGTTTGATAATGCAGCCTGGAGTAAGACAAACTCAGCAGTAACCTCTAATCAGGTTATTGCGCCTGACGGGACGTTGACGGCAGATAAATTAGTCGGCAATGCAACTCTAAACGGCCACAATGTGCAGCGCGGTATAAGTTTAACTTCGGGGGTTTCCTATACATTCTCTGTATGTG